>Ga0102593_1000582_pt1 | contig 58348 bp, 60 predicted proteins | sample AraplaCol_mMS_r2_2_FD_76862 | JGI IMG/M metagenome (GOLD analysis project Ga0102593, IMG submission 76862) | Arabidopsis root microbial communities from North Carolina, USA - plate scrape MF_Col_mMS_r2 (SPADES assembly) (version 2) | ecosystem: Host-associated > Plants > Roots > Endosphere... | reverse complement strand
TATCCTGCTGTATAAGAAAATTCCCAGCGAATGAAACTTTTTAAACCCAAACGAAAAAAAAAAAAAAAGTGTAACAATGAGCCAGCTATACGAGGGACTCAGTGTCAGGAATGGAAAATATACCAGAGGGTGAGAGGTCCTGGTTATCTTTTCCGTCGACGAAAATCGGTTGGAAGTTTTCCACCATGTCTCATGTAGTCATAACAAGATTGGCAGAAGACTTTCCCCTGATATTCTTCGGAGGTCTTCTTACCTGCGCACACAATATCGACTCTGCCACAGTCCGGCGTGAAACATGTACTTAGACCTTGCTCTAGCTTGATTTCAATACATTTATGTCTCTCTTTCCCTCCGTCACAAGGCCTCAGGGTCCGGTATTTATTGGTCCAGTGATAACAATTTTAGCAAACATACTGGCCTTGAATCTTCTTTCGAGCGTCGTCCCGAGAAACCCAAACCCGTTTAAATTTCCGCTCACCCTCAGCCCGGACAAAAGAACAACCAAGGGCCGCACATATCGCTGCTTCCGAGCGCGGAATAGGGTCTATGGGCCATTGAGATCGGAGAGACTTGTTTCGAAACACAAACAAGTAGCACGGATCACAAAGACGCTTTTCTGCCATCTCAGGAGGTGCACCCTCGGACAATGTGACGGAAAAGCGGCCAACTGGAATCTCTGTGCGTTCAACTTGGTTGCAGCCAGCATGGGCGCAAGTGACGCCTAGTGGATCTTTCTGGCTTGGACCTGAGCAAATCCAAGCAGGTCGCATCGCCTCTACATGGCTATGCAGCCAACATAGACATCCATGACAAGAATATTTTCCCAGGAGATCGTCAGGCAGATCCTTGTGCTGAGAAGTTGCGAACCGTAGTTTCCCACAGGAGTCTGTTATCCTCGGCTTTGCAGACTTGCAAGAACTGACTCGCGGCATTTGAAGGTTTCCAATCTGGCGCAACGGCAAGATCGACATTTTTCCGAATTTCGTCGCAAAGGCGCATCGAGGCCGGCGAATTGTAAACGGTATCTACAAGAGGATTACTCCACATCCGGGACCATACGCACAGAATGCCTTCAAGAATCTTTAGGAAAGTGAGCGACAGTGGAGGCTCAAAAAAGGGTAGTTTAAACTCTGAGTCACGTCGATACTTTCGAATTAACTGATAGTAGAAATTCAATCGTTTTTGTACATCTGAACGAATAACACGCTCATGCTCTGAATTTCGCTGGACCATATCCTTCTTTGATCCATCATAACTAGCAGCTGAAGTGTAAGTGAATATACTACATGAGATATGTACGGTAGTTATTAGCCGCCACTTTACAAGAATAAGTAAGTCCTATATCACCGCCTATACAGTGGTGTAATAGGTATTACACCACTGTATAGGCGGTGATAACTTATAGGTATAAGTTTGAGAGGACCTCTCGTCTCTACTATCGTTCCCAAGGTTCATGGTAGAAAGAGACGTAGGAAGAATAGCAGAAAGAAGGGTAGTTTCGAACTAATGTTACAATACTATATTTCTGTCTGTATCAAATATATACAAACCGCAGCCGGTACTAGTACCTAATCCTAGTAGGATTAAAAGGGTCAAAATTTTGACCTATGCATAGAACGTAAGCAAAAGCAACCCGAACTTTTACCCTAGTACTAGTGGTACATTTTCATATCTACGGACGCTGCTAATACTTAGTAAGTATTGGAACATACCTTCATGGTATTTTCGTCCATGTTTGGCTCAACTATATAGGTTCGCTCTCGCAATAAATACATCACACATGGATGTTAGGTCAACCCGATACCAGATCGACAGAATATGTATCTATAAGATAGAATCTATTGTGGGCAGTAAAGAAACAAGCTGAATGTTTTAAACGAGTCATGAAAAGATGCATGGAGCTGAATTTCCAGTAGATTATGTACAGGACCATAAGCCAGATGGCCAAAGGAAAAAGAGTCTCTGAGGACAACCTCTATAATGCTGTGCGCTGTTTAAACTGCAGTCATTGGGAGTAATTCCATATTTCGCGATAAAGAGGGAAATGCTGAAATATCCATGCCGTAGTCTAGGAGGGCTTCGCGCAGGTGAAAACACCACGCACATCACCACTGTTGTATTTCTCGATCTGAAGTATGTGTTAGTTTCGTGTTGCGAGGAATAGCCGGTCATTGAAAGCGACTTACAATATCTTCAACGCTGGAGTAAGTACCAGCTCCAAGGATCACCAGTCCAATGATCAAAATAATTGCGTTCACAACAGTGAGTAACATATTCTTTGAGCTAAACATGCTTCCCTTCCGAATCAGGGTAAACCACATCAGGGCTGGGAAATAGAATGTGAAACCAGAAATGAACAAGGCCGAAGAAAGTGAGAGCAGGTCATTGAAGAAGGGGATGACTTCGGCAATAACAAATGCGATTATGGTAGCAGCCGTAATAACGGCCAGCCATGTAATCCAACCCATTTTTGTGTTGATAAAACGGATCGGAGAGTTGGCAAAGATACGCCCGTGTACTAAGCGCCCGAAGACAACAGTGTTGATAGATCCACTGATAAAGATCACTGGCAGAGCGATGCCATACGCAACCCGACTCAAAGTGGCTCCTGCGGAGGTGAGAGCTGGGCTCTCTACACTCTGGCCGACAAATGCATAAACCAGCGCACCAGTAAGAGTATAGATAACAATTTCGGTGATACCGAGAGCCCAAATTGATTTGACGAAATCTTTCGGTGTGTGCATTTCATCCATAAAAGAGAATTGACACATTGCAAAACTGTAGGCGAAAATGATATTTGAGACGGCGATGAAAGCTTCCGTAAAAGTCAAGTTCTCTTTCGGCCATGCAGACCAGTCAACAGCAGCTAGACCACCAGGGGCATTGGTCGCCTGTACTCCAGTACCGATAATAGTGATTCCGATAGCAAGAACAATTGACGCAAAATCAATATATCCAAGAATCGCAACTTCGGCAAAACTAGGCGGAACGGCCAAGGCTAACAGAATAATCGCCGATACCACGGCGAAGATCACAGAGCAGATGTTACTCTCCGTTATACTCATAAAAGCGATGGTGCCCGTCAGGCAGTGAGAACCAGTCAACAGAATCAGCTGTAGAGCCAGCATCAGGTTAATTAACTCGTATCCAAAACGCCCCCACATCAAACGGCCAGCGTCCGCGTAGTTGGCAACTTGGGGAAAGAGTAGTTTAACCTGGCCCACGATGTAACTGGTATAGATGGCGACCAATCCCAAGCCCACGCAGCATATCACTCCAGCAACCATACCGAGATAGGCGAACGTTTGTGGAATCGAGAGACTACCCAGAGCGATGGCTTCGACGATGAGAACGACGGTGAGGCGCTTCCAACCCAATCGACTAAATTTCTGAATACCATGGCGCTCAGTGTCGGTGATCTCTCCCAGCATTTCTTGGTCGAAGGGTGGAGGGGCGGCATAGATGGCCTTTTCATTATCGGAATCTGTCATGACCTTGGGGTCATGACCGTTGATGTTGTCCTCGTAACCCATGATGCCGGAGGTCGACCCGGATGGTTCGGGAAGGGAAGAGGGAAGGGAAGGGATAAAAGCTGGGATAGAAGAAAAAATCGAACGAAGCAGAAGAGGAATACGTGCGACAGAAGTACTCTGTACGACCGCCCATCACCAGGGGGCGAATAACCTGCGAAATAAGCATGGCATTGGGTGATGGCTTCACCCGAAGCGGCGCAGACCTTCCCCCGGGGCGCATTTCGATGAGACGATCCACACGTGGAGTACGACGCTGCTCCACTTGGAATGTCGGTGGACCAACAGCAGGACCGCATTCAGGAGCGGCGACTCCGCCGAAGGGGCTTGGAGGGTCCATGGAAGGGCCGTAGACGAATGTTGCGCAAGTTGACTGCGAGTGCTGATAGAAATGAGTGATAAGAAGGTTTCGGTTGTTATGTAAAAGAAATGTCCCCCGAGGTTTAGTGAGTTGGGGGAGGAAGTGGGAGACCCAGTTTTACTCCAGACCCATTCATGCAAAATCCGGGGGCAGCAGCAAACTGCCGATGGTTAGCAGGAGGAGGTGAGAATGAAAGACAATTTCAAAAACAACCTCCATCCGATGCTTCTGATATCTCGATGAGGCTTTGAATTAGTTTGAGAACAAGCTTTGTCGTCAGCCACCCGCGCAAATCGCGCAAATCAAGATGAACTTATCAGGGCTTCAGGGGTCACGGGTGAAAATATCACGTGACTGCCAAGAGATAAGCACGCCATATACTTCGAGATACAAATTGTCACATATCAATTATCTATTGATTAGAAGTAGATCGGAGTACCCTCAGTATCTGCCATCACCTTCCACTTCCGGCAGTCATTCCACGGTAGTCTTCTACTGTATATCTAACTACGGAGTACAGATTATATGGAGACTCTTCTGTAAATTCGAATTTCATGCCTCACAGATTTTCACTCAACTCTAATCTCCAACTTTCATCTAAAAAAACCACTCATTTCACATTATGCCCGCTGCCATCCCTCAAACTTTCTTATGGTCGTGACCAATGCCAACCCCCGAGCCCGCGCGCATCTGCAAGCCGCGCCGTGATCAGCGCACGCTGTCCTCCGTACACCTTGGCTTCGATTTTTTAACTGTCTACCTTCCAGGTACGGAGTACATATGGCCCAGTCCGCCAATATCCGTATCCGAGTCTATGCTGGCCAATGCCGCTGTCCCCGCAACTCGCTCGTCCATCTCCGCAAATTATAACGTGGTGTCTGTGCGATGTGATGCAATTTCCGCCAACGCCTCAAGGAGCTCTCGCCATCGTCCATTGGATGAAAATCCCTCAATCCGGGCCACCACGAAATTCCCCAGTTCATGGGGCCCCGCACGTCGGACCGTCATTTGTGATTGACTTGGGGCTGGGGTTGGAGAAGGCCATCTAGAGCACGCCAGTAAATCATAAAGCTTCCTTGTTTCTTCATAATCCAGCGACAACAATAGGTCGAAAGAGGTCGGAAAGAAATCGTACCAGATGGACCTCTAGTTCCAGCGCTTTCACAGCGAAGAACTCTTCTATACACATAGCCCCTTACGTCAACCACGTCGATTCCCTTGGCATTTCCACATCCCACCGCTCGATTGAGTTTGCCCTGAAAGATGGTTAGAGTTCGGATGGCGATGCTCTTAGAGTGAACTTTTCCTGTGTGACAGAGTTCCAGGACTTTCATCAGCTTCGTGCGAGGTATAGCTACTGAATCTGCATTTCCCAATGGTCGGATCGGACTTTAGGCAACTAGGTGGTTCCCAAAGGATGATTTGGACTACAAATTCTATCACGAGCGTTCCGAAACTGAGAATTATACAAATATTCTCCTCAATGTGACATGTGTGTTCGGCTTTGATAGATCTATCTAATTTTTTAAAAATCAACGATTAGTAGTATAGGACATTCCTGCTACTAAAAATTTCCGTAGCCTCTTCCCGTCACTAAAATGTTCTATCGTCATAGATGAACCCGAAGGTAGATTTCCGACTGGAGATCTCCGAATAGTATGTACTAACTGAGCCGACCCGACCCGATCCGCTCATCTTGCTATCCTACTACACTAGTTCAGTATCTTATACTTTCCCAAAGGAGACTCTACTGGTATTGGATGGTATGACGGAAGAATATAGGTTGCGAATACCCAGAATCATTTTTGAGTTGTCTATTCTATATTGATTAGTCGTCTCCACGAGATGAAGCCGAGCCGTTTGACTCGACACAACATCATAGCATTAGAGGGCCATTAGTAGAGGTAAGTTCAAAGGTACAGCCCAGGCTTTATTTAGCACTCTTAAACACCTGATGAGTCCGTAAATGCTCTTGGTAGAACCTCTTGGGAAAGGTTCGATCGTTCAGCTGCCATGTGATCAGCGCTAGCGTCTACTGGAAAGCAAAACTAGTCGATAAAGCTCTATGTCAATGGCAGATTCTATATGGAGAAGGCCTACCGGTGTCGGTCAGTAGGCAGTTGAATTTTTCCCATGCAGAGACTGATGGTTATCTAGCTTGCAAATATCATCAAAATTCTTCCTCAGTTTCCTTTCAAAACTTCAGCAATTGAGTTCGCTACATATTCGACATTGCCTTCATTGAGGCCCGCAATAGATACTCGAGAATTATCGGCCATATACACATGGTATTGCTCTATTCCTGATCAGCATGTCTTCCTCCCATTTCAATGATATGCAAGTGCTTTTGCTTGTGACTTACCTCGCAGCTTCACTACTATCTCCGGAGACAAGCCTAAGAACCCAAACATTCCCGATTGCCGGACTAAATGATCCCAGGATCCAGGGGTTTCTATCATCCACCGTAAGCTCATTTCCCTTATCGTGCATTATATCACCTGGATATTCTGGCGGAACTTACTCAGTGCTAGCAAATGGTCATACAAGGCTTTCCTCATAGACCGGATTCGATCACTCATGGTGACCATATCGGCGTACCACATTTGCTTGAGCTCTTCTGACTCCAAGACCTGGGCAGCGATCTTGGCTCCAAAGCCCGGTGGGTTAGATACTTCTGATCGCTGAAGCATCTCCAACATGGACTGGGTGTTTGTGGCCGCCTGCGCCGTATGGGTGGCAAGCAAAAAGCATCCGACTCGCTCTCCTACACAAAATTCAGCAATTAGCTCGGTCACCGTGCGAGGTTTCTCGATGAACACTACCATAAAGACCCATATTCTTCGCAAATGAGACACAAACACCGGCCTCCATGCCCATCTCTCCAATAAACAGACGTATAGGGTAGGCATCTTCGTCCAAGTTACCTGAGTTGAACCCTAGATAAGCAGCATCAAAAAGCGGGAATAGCTGGCGTTCCTTCATTCGTTTCGCAATCTCTCGCCATTGCTCTTTTGTGGGGTCGCAGCCAGTTGGATTATGAGCGCAGGCATGGATAATGACGATAGAGTTCGGCTCTGCACGGTCGAGCATAGAAAAGTAGGACTGTAAATCCAAGTCCCGCGTCTCAGGGTCATAGTAAATGAAGCTTTCACAGGGAAATCCGAGAGACCCAAAAACCTGATGGTGGTTAGACCAGGTGGGCGAAGGGATGTAGACCTTGGGCTGGCCATGGCATGCACGCAGTAGCAAGCCTGCTAAATGCAGTGAGCCGGTTCCAGACAGACTTTGGCAAGTCGCTATCTGATGTTGTTGCTTGGCGTATAGCTCTGATCCCAGTACCAGCTTGGTGGTCGCATTTCGAAAATTGGCCAGACCGAGAATGGGGAGATATTCATGGTTCAACCCTTGTGTCAACAATTGCTCCCTGGCTTTTCTGACCGATGGCAGTACCCAAGGCTGACCATTGGCGTCGCGGTAGGTGCCCTGGCCTAAATTGACCTTTTGTGGGAATGAGTCGGCCACGTATTTCGCAGTCAATGCGAAGATAGCATCGGGAGGGATGAATCGGGCTTGTTCAAACCAGGATGTGGAAGGATCAGAGGTCATAATGTCTGTGGGGTGAAAAATCCGGCAAGGAAAGGAAAATAGAAAGAATAGTTTCTAGCAATGGGGCATAAAGCTTTTGTTACATATTGTGCTAATATTTCCATACTATATTCGGGATTTCGGAGGGTGGCCCGACACTCGGTAAGGCGACCGCAGTGGACCACCATTTGATCTTGAAGTTATCGTACTATGTATGTATGGCGGGGGTAAATATTGGAGATGAAATGATAGAATCAGTGGAGAATATTCAAAAATGAATGAGGGGATCCAGCAAATCAGCATAATCCGATCGGATCAGCTCCGAATCTCCCACATGTCACCCCTCGGGCAACCCTCTTAGCAATTCTCGGCTCGTCTCGCCGATAGACAATCGGGACGCCGACCCGAAAGCATCAAAAAGATGGAGAATTGAACAAGACGACTGGTTAATAGTTGAATGACTACCCCTCCCCCTCATTTGAATGATTCTTTTCAAATAGCTTTGTTTGTCTCTCCCTCTTCCTCTATCGATATCTCTCTTTTTATCCTCCATATCCCAGCTCTGCTCCCGTCTTCATTCTTATCTTCATATATACTCACAATGGGTTCACAAGCCGCTGTTTCTCCTCAACCTCACGTTCCCCCATCCGGTGTCTGGTGTCCCGCTGTTAGCTTCTTCAACCATGCATCCGATACCCTCGACCTCGACGCGCAGTCCAAATACTTCGCCTATCTCTCCAAGACTGGCCTGGCAGGTCTAGTTATCCTGGGTACCAATTCTGAGGCTTTTCTGTTGACTCGCGAAGAGCGTGCTCAACTGATCGCTACGGCTCGTGTTGCAGTTGGTCCTGACTTCCCTCTCATGGCTGGTGTTGGTGCCCATTCCACCAAGCAAACCCTCGAACTTGCCAATGATGCCGCCGCTGCCGGTGCCAACTATCTCCTCGTCCTCCCTCCTGCCTACTTCGGCAAAGCCACCAACATGAACGTCGTCAAGCGCTTTTTCTCTGAAGTTTCCGCCAAGTCTCCTCTTCCAGTTGTGTTGTACAACTTCCCCGGCGTGTGCAACGGTGTAGACATGGACTCGGACACCATCGTCGCCATCACCCGGGAGTCGGCCGCTCAGCGAAACGGCCAATCCAATGTGGTTGGTGTCAAGCTGACCTGCGGTTCCGTTGGCAAAATCACTCGTCTATCAGCAACCCTCTCTCCTGAGGAGTTTGCAACATTCGGAGGTCAATCAGACTTCCTTATCGGTGGTCTCGCCGCTGGTAGTGCCGGTTGTATCGCTGCTTTCGCCAATGTATTCCCTAAGACCGCATCGAAGGTGTATGCGCTCTATCAAAAGGGTCAGTACGACGAGGCCCGTAAGCTTCAAGGTCAGGCTGCCCTGGCTGAAAGTCCTATCAAGAGTGGTATCGCATCCACCAAGTTCGCAGTCGCCACATGGACAGCGCCTCTGGCAGGTATCCAAGGAGCCGAAGAGAAGCTTGCCCCCCGACACCCTTACGAGCCAGTGGGTGAGCCATCTAAGAAGGCCGTTCGTGAGGTTATGGCCGAGATGGGTGCACTGGAAAAGGCCCTGTAAAGAGCAGGTGCTTGTATTGTTTTATTGAGCTATGATTAACCTGTTATTTTATGAAATGAATACATGATAGAACTGGATTTTTAGCCTAATACATAAGATTCCACGTCTATAATCCATATGAAATCTGCATGACATAGAACTCTATCATGGATCTCAGCTCTGATCTGAGTTACCAGTACTGTGACTCGGAAAAGTCGAATCTGCACCTTCGCTATAGATCTGGACCTTCCTATAACGCTTATACAAGGGCAGGAGATATTGTCCACTCCCATGTATAGGAAAAGGTGTTCCTATACATTCGCGAGTAAAGTGCAGTGCTTCGATGAGCGATTGCTAAGATTGGATCGAAGATAAAGAATAATTTATTTCTTTGAACTAGATCGATTGGTTTAGATATATATTTGTGAAGGATACACTGGTGTAAAAAGAAAACCACGTCCCCCAAAGAATGAATTATTATCTACTCTCAGAATACGCGGATCAGCGATAGCATAAACGGACTATGGACTGTGGTTGTAGTATTTCAAGTTGACTCCGTGGCCTGCACGTCCAAGATTAGGGTATCAAGATATGAGAGAAAGGAAACAAGACCTGCGTGTACACTAGTGTACGCCGTTCGCAATGCCATTGCTGTGTCCACTTGTGACGCCGTTAATTTGCATCTTCTGGACATGATCCTGTATTCCATTGATTTTCTCCAGGGGTACACCAGGTGGGATGCCGTTGGAGATGCTGCTCTTCTTACGAGGGAGCGCTGTCCAGATTGATCCATCGTCCAAGAACTCTTGACCTGCTGCTAATGTCTTGGAAGATTGCTCGCCAAGCCATTCAGCCTCCAAGCGGTCAATATTCTCCTCGATTTCCCAGGCACGTCCACCCTCGACGAACATTGATGTTCCGTTAAGAGATTGGTCTGCCAAAATGCCAGCAGCAACAGAAGAGACATCGCGAGGTGTATTTGTGGGCAGATCAGCCTGCTTCCACTGGTCTTCGATCTTGCTAATAGCATCTGTCTCGGTCATCCAGGGGCAGATGGTGTTGATGCGCAGATTGTGCTTATATGGGGAAGATATATAGTTGCGCAGGGAACGCATTAGGCCAATTACACCATGCTTAGATGCCTGATAGATGAATAGTGATGGACTCTCTTTGAATCCCGAAGCACACGAGAAGAGAAGAATTGAACGGTCGACGCTGGGGCCACGGTTGTGACGAAGATAGACAGAGGCGATGCGGGCAACGTACGTCGAGCCTAGAAGGTTGACGTCGAGGACTTTGTGGGTGGGTGTCTTTGGGAGTTTGTCAGTATCTGTCATGGTATTCCCTTTTGCTCTCAATGCCGAGATGCTTTTGGTCTTGCTTTCACCTAACTACAAGGCATTTGAGGTTCCGCGCAGCACGTAAAAGTACTTACCTCGCGAACAGTCTGTAAAGTCAGCCCAAAATCAAACCAGTTGCCAATTTCGACTATCCCAGCAGCAGAGACTACATGGTCGATACGCTTATATGTCTTGAAACCATAATCAAAGAGAGCCAGAACCGATTGATAATTGGTTACATCGGTTGTCTGGAAGATCGCACGCGGTGACTGGCTTGACTCTTCAGTGGGAAACTTTTGCTGGCAGTGACGGAGCAATCGATCGCCAGCGATGTTATCCAGATCACCGAAGCAGACGTTGGCACCACTCTCCAAGCATTGCTGGACAAGGCTGGCACCAATACCATTTGCGCCCCCTGAAAACGCACGCAGTCAGCACTCGGCATGCAAAGAGCGAAAGAAGAGAAATGAAGGTGGAGAATCGGAACTTACCGGTGATGAGAACTACCTTCTCTTGGAGGGATTGAGAAGAAATCTGGGGGATGTACTGCGACATTAGGGGCGGGGAGAAGAAGTGGGTCAAGATGGACGATCGTTGGATGAAGTCTTGCACTGAAGGGAAGAAGTTATACTAAGAAAAAAAACCCTTCATAGATGGAAAGACGAAAGAAGAAACAATTCGGATAGGTTTCGAGGGCTTATATAGTTATGGTAATGGACAATCAAGATAAATGCCTCGCAATACGGAGTGCCCAGAACCGGATAGCGACAAGGAATGGCATCATACCCGATGCCTCAACCGGATGTTTCGCGTTATCCCTGGGTGGAGTCTTCGAGGCGCGGCACCAGAACCTTTTTCTCGTCTCCATCTTGTTGCAGACAACAAATCATAAGCCACAGGGACATGCGGACTGATACAGGCCAGACCCGCCTTCAACCAGCGATCGGCAAACACTGCGGGGAGAAAGGGTGGTCAGATCAAAGAACATTGACCATGATGGGCTAGATTTTGAAGGACGGAAGGGTCCTTCACGAGCAGACAAGACCTCGGAAAGATGTGGGATTGAGTTGCAGTCCTGTGCGAGAGAGCTGCAGATAAGGAGGTCTGTCAGCTGAGCGTAGCCAGTAGAGTATGTAGGCAGCGCTGAGAACCCAAGCAAAGCAATCATTGGTGTTCAGCACGGATTGCAGTCCTCCGATGGTCGAAAGATAATCTGCAAGAACCTCGGAATGTCAAGAGACTAAATTACGAGTGAAACGCTCAAGCACAGCTGCCTTAGCCCAGGAGGGTAAAGGGAGTGGCTTGGGATTTGGCTTGGATCCAACGTCATTGTCCGTGCGAGTCTCAAAGAGAAGGTATCCCGGGGGTAATCAGGTGGAAGTACGAGGTAAAGAAAGAATGAAGATGGGATGGATAAGTACGCGGGGGTGAAAAAGATTGGGAAGACGAGAAGAGAAGAAATAAAGCTGGAGTGGTGGTGAGACATGATTTTGATATCTCCATAAAAAGAGTGTCCACTTCTCCACGATTCGCGCAGATCCCCCCAGATTGCAGATGGAGCGTAAGAGATCAGAAGGAAGACAGAAAAAACAGGATGGGAATCAAAACTAAAAAGTGTTCAATGTACTATTTTCATATGCTTTGATGAAATTAAACCAATGATCATACAGATGTGTCCGTGATCACCGCGCATCCAAGCAGCATGCAGGGGCGAGGTGAAAGATGAGGAAAAAGGAAACCCCAAAAGGAACAGAACAGAGTAAAGCCAGCAGAGAAAAAGAAAAAGAAAAAATAAAAATAAAACATCGAGAGAAATAATCGAGATCCTCTAATTCCAAATATTCAAAGTCATCCTGGATCTCATAAACCAAAAAAGGCTTCAAAAAGTCCTTTCTATAGGACATATCGCAAGTCATCCTCTTCGAGTACTCCCCGTTTCTTCCCCAAAAAACCTCCAACCCATCAAGATCATACGTATATACAACATTCAATCCAGAATGTGCTTTCAGTTCCATCAAATATTCTGCTTAGCGACGGGAAACACAGCAGAGAATGCCGGATTTGCCCAGGAACCAAAGGGAACCGATGAAACGGAAAATGGACAGGCCAGCCGTTGTCCACAGAATGGCCGAGAAATAGTTCGATGTCCGCGTGGTCGAGGTGTTTGTCAGACAGAATCGATCAATTCCGGTAGCAGTAATACACAGCGTGACGAGCAAGTTACTGAAGATCCACAGCAGCACCAAGTTGGTTCGGAAGGCCTTGTAGGAGTCATCCATACTCTTCTCGTCCTGTTCCTCGGGTTCCACAAATGGCGCCAGCGCCCGCTTGACAGTCGCCTCGAACTGACTGTCAATGTCGGCTTGTGGCTTGTCAACTTCCTCAATGAAGTTGGACTTGCCGTCGTCTTTGGCAGTCTTGGCCTCGGGCAGGGCCTCACTCTTATCCGATCCCTTGGTACCCCACGAAACATCGTGCCAATTGCAGAAGGCGTAGACCATCAGGATGTTGATCGAGCAAGTCATACCGCCGAAGTAGGCCCACGACGAGGTGAACATGTGCCAAGGGTCCATATACAGGAAACTTGCAATGAAGTAAATACCATAAGTCGAAACCAAAGCGATGAGAACGATACCAGCGCCGGATGAACTGAAGAAGGAGCTCAGGAAGGCCCCGATACCCTTGCTCATATCGAAATCCAGAGTACCTCCGGTGAAGGCGTTCTTGACTAGATAGAAAGACAACACGAGGATGTAGCACTGAACGATCGAGAAGTAGATGAACGAGAGTGTATATGCCAGACGCGATCCCTTGGGTCGATTACCAAGAGCCAGAATAAACTGGAGCATCAGGAAAAACACATAACCATATTTCAAAAAGTTATTAACGATGGGCGATGCGTCATTACCAAAAGGCCAGCCTTTGTCTTTATTCGCCGAACTTGGTGTTCCCACCAGATCCATAATAACCGAAGTAGTAAGCCAGAACGAAGCTAAAAAAAAATGTAAGCCATAAGTGATTTTTCAAGTCGGTAGAGTGAAATAAACAAGGCTGATACATACCCAAAGAAAACCAGGTCATAACCAGACCAGCGAAGTTATAGACCATTTGAATGTGAAGGAAAAAGAGACGGATAATGTTATGACCAGATTTATAGATCCGGCCAAAGTGCATCATGGCATACAGACTGGCAGCAAACGAACCGTTCAACCAACGACGACGTTGACTGATAAATTCTGCAGCTCCTTCGGGCACATCAGTTTCACCCTTAGAAGCCTTGACGTAAGTCAAATGCCACTTGAAACCTGCTTTAGCCACCAGCTCGAAACAAAGGATACGATCTTCAGCAAGGAACATGTTCTTCTTAAAGATATTCATGCCCTCAATACCCTTCTTTCCGAGTTGCTTGGAGAGAGTATGATCACCATGGAAGTATTGCTCGAGGGGCCGGCCCATAATCGCGCGATACCGGTAGGCAGAGAAAGCACCAGGCAATACACTGACATATCCAAAGGCACTCTCGAGAGGTTTGTCGAGAATGTTAGAAATTTTGTACTCAAAATTCTGAGCAGCAACCAGTGGGTTCATAAGATTCTTCCAACCTTTACCCAACATTGCGTGAATCTCACCACAAGAGCCACCAAGGTTTTTGTCGTTGTAGAAAGATTCCCACAGAGCCAGCAGGGATTTCTTGCCAGGCTTTGTACCCGCATCAATGAGAATGACCACCTCGGGGTTGAGAATACGACAGAAACCGTTGAAAAGCCAGCGATGGGAGTTGATCTTTTTGCTGTTCTTCTGCTTCAGACAGAAGATCATTTGAACTGGAGGGAGGTTTGTTGACTCGTTGCCCTGAGGTCGGATCAATTGTTGATTGGAAGTAACCGACAGCTGTGTGGTGTATTCGAAGATATGGGCGACGGTTTCACGGCCATCGACGGATCGCTTCATAATACCGTCCTGGTAGATACCGATAGTAGCGAGCATATCCAGGGTGTTCTTGTCACAAGGGTCGATACCATCGAATACCAGAGAACACACAATCTTTTGCCACGCAGGACCACCCTTGTTCCAGAACTCCGATTTCTTCAGGTTGACAATATCCCGAATGTTCTGCATAACGCCGTGAAGTGTACGCGCAGTGAGGACCTTGTCTTCGTTGTAATAGGTAATGGCAATGAGAAGCTCGGTGTGTCGGTTGTACATGGCAGGGCGCAGGTTGTAGCCGTTGCGTAGAGTGAACTCGTCAGGATCGCAAGTCGCGGCGGTATAACGCAGATGGGAAAACTCTTCCGGGAAGCCCTCCTCTGATTCACGGTATTCCCGCTGGATAGCATTTTGAATAGCACTGGGGACAGGGTAATCGACACTCAGAACAGAGCCCTGGACCAGCTTAATTTTACGAGTCGCGTATCGACGCAGACCCGAGGCGGGTGCGTTCCGCTGCTGCCAGGCATCTGAAGGAGTCTCTGAGGCTGGAGTCGAAATACCAGAACGACGGTGCAAACCCATGGAGGGATCTTGGCCACCGGGGAAAATTGCAGGACCAGTATCTTGTAGGGAATATCGTGTCATGCCATCGTTCATCGAATCCGACACGCTGAGGGGACCGGGACTGGTGGCGTGATGGCGCTGCTGGTAAGGGTTGGGGCTCGTCGACATGCCACGCTGAGGGTAGAATCCGGGGGAGTTTGCATCTTCGCCATGGCCAAGGAAAGGTACGGCAGCGTCCGAATGTTGTGCTTCAGGGTGGCTGTAGGCGTCCTCGTACTAAATTTGACAGTGTTTTGTTAGATTTTTCTTCATCTTCTTCTTCTCTCTATCTCGCGAGTCTTCTAGCTGGAAGGACTTTCACCCTGAAAGATGGTTACTTACCGGAGGAGCAGTAGAAGAGAAATCACTCTCGCTGCGCCCATGGAAAGGAGATCCATAAGGCGAGTGAGGTTCGTGAGGGGAGGTCGGCATGGGGGGACCCATCTTGCTCAGCTCCCCGACAATCGGGGATTCTGCTGGATGTCGAGAAGTCTTGAAGTGATATCCAACGAAGGGAGAGCTCGCTCGCCGTATACTTCAATGGGGGAGGGGTGGAGTTGGAGAGCGAACGGAGCCAAAGAAGAGATTGACAACGAGAGATGAATAAGAAAAAAAAAAAAGAAGAAAAAGAACGAGGGAGTAAAAGTCGCCGGGGCCAAGACTAGAACATCCAGGGAGAATCAATTAATGCCAGATCTTCTCCTAGGGGAGAGAGTGTCGGTAGCCTTGTGAAGATCGGGCGATCCGTCAGCAAAGTGGGCTTACCAGGCTGAACCACGGGAAAATAGTAGAAAGGCGATGCGAAAAAGAAGAGAAAAGCAATCCAATCAAAGAGACGATTGAAAGAAAAGAGCTTCAAAAGTTGATCGCAAAGAAGGTTGGGGGGAGGAGGACGACGAGATTGGGGATGGACTGGTGGAAGCTAAGAATAGGATCCTTTTCTGGAAGCGCTGCAGAGGCAATAAGGCCAGGCTACCAACATAGCATAGCCCAGAAAAAAAAAAGGGAAAAAAAAAAGATATTTTTGGTTCAGATTTTCGGCGCAGGCTCTGAATGAATTTGGGGGGGGGGAAGAAGAAGAAAAGAAAAGAAGAAGAGAGGCGAGTGGTCGCTTTGTGACTCCATCGACTCCACCGGGACCCGCGTCCGAGACACGTTTGGATTTCCCCTTGCCACAAATTGTACAGCCTCCACTGGTAATGCACACATTGTATGTACATAGTATAGTGTATATTGTTAGTACTCCGTAGTGATCGTGTATCTCGTAATTGACTTCTCTGTACAGTTAGTACTTAGTAGTATCACGGGTCGACTTGTCTCCGATGGCCGAGCATCTGATCTGACTGTTTCGTCGTGACTCGTCAAGGAGGAGAGGAGGATGGCGGGTCATTCGTTGCAACGTACGTGTACATTGGTTGAAGAGGCTGACAAGGACCCATCCCAATGTATTTCGATCCTTCTGTTTGGGTAATTTGCCCTGATGTGTTGTATTTGGCCCTGGACGATCATCCCTTTCTCCCATGTAGTGTTGTATGTGTACTGTACAAGAGGTACCAGACACATCACAGGGTGGATTGTTCTTTTTGTTCTTTTTTTTTTTGTCACAGTCATCCTTTTTTTTTTGTTTCACTATCCCTCTCTCTTTGTTTCTCTCTCTCCCCGCCTGTCATCCCCAAAAATGGCGTTTGAAATCGGCAGTCAGCATGTGTAAACGCCTCCTCCCCAAGCCATCAATCCACTCTGGCGCGGGCTGAGCGGCCGAAAATTGCCGGAGATGACGACAATGGCGGAGGGTAAAGATCGGCCGTGCTTCCAGGGGGGCGCATTTCATTCGCAAGTGACCCACTTAGTACTGTTACTGGATAGAAGTTGTGTCTTTTTTTGGGAAAAGCGCTGGAGGGGAAGAAAGGAACCAATCGAGGAATGCAAGGTTGAGCCTCGGGTCACGTGGTATCTACACAACATTCAACATTTTAGTTATGTATTCAGTTATTTAATGATTTAGTTATTTGGTTATTTGGTTATAGATTAATAATTGCCATAATTGGACCGATTAATAGTGTCAAAGAAGTGATGAAATAATTGATTAATTACAGCAACGATCACGATCTCACTCTGATCTCTGGTATGCGGATCCTTGAATGCTCCAAAATGCTTGAATGCACGTTGCTGCACAAGGCTGGGATATTGGGTGAAGAGCATCTTATGAAGCATTCTACAATTTCATGGAAATTGACCAAATCGCAGGCTGTGGCTTGAACAATAAAATATTTGTTAAGAATAGATAATAAATCTGTCTGTCTGCACATACCTACCTAGTCATGAGCCAGATACATCTAGATGTAGATCATCATGATGGAAAACAAACAGGGAGTCCACATGAACAAACAAATAGAACATCAGGATATGTTCCGATAGTGTCGATGTTGGATCGCACACTTGAGCAGATCGGCGGACTCTTGTCCCAGCACCACATTTCCGAAGTCTTCAATTACCGCTACAATCTTCACATTTGCTGTCGCCCTTTGTCGCCTTTTTGGCTGGCAAAGCCCTGTACTGGATGGAAGCGTCCAGCATGAGTGCTCTCAAGCTCCGATCACTACCGATAAGTGGCGCCCAGCCATAGTCATCATTCCATGAATCATTGTAGGAACCCCGCATCATTGGAACAATCTCGCCTGTTTGCATGTTTTCGAAGTTGAATGATGCCCGATGTGACTTCCGATTCGGGTATTGTATGCAAGTCACAAAGGGCTCTCCCACAATTCTCCTCTGATCGTCGATTCTGTACTTGCGTAGACACAAGGCACGAACACTGGTCGATACTAAAAAACACTTCTGCCACGTATCGTAGTCGACAAAATCGAGAACCCGGTCATATAGCTCCGTCGGGAGGACTCCTGCTGTTTTAGATGCTGCGCGGCGGTCCGCGGCAACTTCGAAGAATTTGACAAGTGCAGCAAGCAAGTCCAGGAAAAAATTTCTGGAGATTTTGGCTGGTCCCCCTGCTGTCCATTCTCGTGATAGCACTCTCACGCTGCTTCGGCTCGGTCTCCAGGTCCGCTTCTGACTTCATTGCTGGCCGAGTGCGCGGGTGCGTTCTCAGACATTCCCCTATACTCAGAGGCGAAAGGTTCATAGCATGGCTAAATTCAACAAATGGCCCAGCGCCATCAACCATGGAGACCTCCGCGAAGGCTACTTCGAAGAGTGATAGGATGACGATCTGGAAGTTGGCATGTCCTCTCTCGATGCCCCAAGCAACGGCCTTGTTCAAAGCTGATCCATCATTCACCATTTGAAGACTGACAAGCACACCCTCGTGCCAGTAGATCGTGTCCATAGGCGACACCCCTGGTTGCTCGCCTGGTCGATGACAGAGGGAGCCAAATTCCAACAATGGAGCGCTATCTCCAACCCACTCTCGGTCAAGCCATCCTTGTCGACCGCGACAAGTGAAGATACCAGTCGACTCATTGAAGACTGGACGATAATATCTCCGGGTATGATGCTTGTAATGCAATTTGGCCTGGTTAGATGCGATTGAAACGAGAGAAAACGCCAACTCTCGAAAAGGAAACGACTCTGGGCGCCACTCCAATCCAATCCTTCTGATCAATCTCCGATATTGAATAATGATACCAGCCAAAATTTCTGTGAGAAATATTTCGCGAGCCTCCACCAGTCTCTTCCGCGGGTTTACGAGACGACGTGCGTAGTGAATCTTCACGTTTCGCTCAGGAATCTCCAAGGCCGGCGAGGCCAGATTCTCTTCCGGACAGATATCGAGGGATATAGTGTCTTCGTCCTCATAGATGCTTTTCGTGATGCTTCGAAGCCATAGGTAGTCCTGGCGTGGGATATTGCCCAATTTCCAGTGGATGGTGAAGTTCATGGTCAAAAGTTCACGGTCGAGGTTGATGAAGTAAAAGTATTCAATAGGCTCGTGATCCAGCTCTGGAAGTTCGGTGGGAAGTTCCACGAACTCCTTGTACAGCGATTTATTGGGTTCAAAGTCATCCCGAATCTCGTAGACCTCACTCTCAAGGCTATTCTCCAAGGCGGCATACTGGAGTCGCATTGAGTCGAGCCATTCTATTATAGTTTTAATATCGCTGAAGACGCACTCCAAATTTGAAGGCTTTGGTATTCATTGGGGTCGGTAGGGATATCCGCGATAATTTCGACACCAAGGCCCTCATAATAGCTATCGAAACGATGGTAGCGAATATAATAACGCCCGCGGAAGCGAACCATCACATAGCCGCGAGTTCCCATTGCGATATTTGGGAAAGGTAAGACGAAAATCGAGTATTTGGACTAGTGGGTGAAATGGGGGTTGAACGATGAAAAGTTGATAGGTTGACTGAGGTTGAAGACGAAGTTGAAGGTGAAAGTGAATCAGAGAAGTCCGAAATAGGAAAGGGCAAAATCAGCATTCAATGAATCTCTTGAATTTTGACGACAAATTGATATTATTGGTTTAATTAATAATATTATTAGTAGATTTAAATCATATTGAATAATTTGTATATATTAGACCTCGCCAAACCCCAAGGATATACCCGAATCCGCTGCCCGAGCCCTAGGGCAAGAATATAGATTCGTATCATTGCCCAAATAGATCTCGAATATAGACAGAGTACGGTATACCGTATCCAAGAACAAGAATATAGAAATTTGTTCTTGTCCGAATAGATCTCAGATATAGACAGAATACAGTATACCGAACTCTTAGTCTGCGGTATATCCGCTCCAATGGATATTGGGTTCATATCCATATCCACAATTTGCGGATTGTGGGTATTGGTGAATATCCTTATCCTAATTGCGGATATCTACAAATATCTATATCCAAATTGCAGATATTCTTGGATATCCGCACTAGTATAAATCTTGTTTTATTAACTATTTTCAGTCAATTATATAATTTTTATATACTGAATCTATTTTGTTTTTAGAATCAAATTGTTACGGAGTAACATTAATAAGTGGTGGCAGGCGTGCAGAATCTCAGAGATTCGGCATTTTGGTCTTTTTGGCCTAGTGGTAGAACCTGCCCTACTAGGTACGTATCAATAGATAGAATACGGTATACCGTATCCCAGAACAAGGATATAGAAATTTGCCCTAGGGTTGGGTATTGGCGAGGTCTAGTCGAACTATAAAGATCATCGGTTTCACCAGGAGGGCGAGCTGTATGGTTTCCCATATCAATTCTTTAGATCCTTTGTCAGGGATCCTGTGATATATGGTTATTTCTCACACGACTAATAGAAGACTCGTTTACGATTCTTACCTAAGATAGCACAAATTCTATATAGCTACGTTTCTACTATTTAGTTCGCCATAATATACGATTTAGGCTATAGTGTTATACCTACGAAAGCGGGCCTTATAGTCGAAAAAGACCAGCCCTAGTAAGCGTGGATTATACAGCCTAAATCACTCCTAGCTTAGCTAAGCGGCATATTATCGACGAATCATTAATTATGGCTTAAGCTACATAGAATATATTTAGTTAGCCTATTTGTTAGGATAATAAACACTCATTTTTGCACAAAATCATGGACCTGGCATACATAAATCTGCTAATTCATACTGATATATTACTGTTATTCGGTCTGATGGCAAAATGAGGTTTTCATACGTCCGGGCTTTTGCTCAGCAAGATGGCATATTATATTCTGGAAAATGGCACAATCGATCAAGCTCGCCGAAGGCGCTAGATGACCTCCATGACATCGAGCAAATCTCAACAGAGGGCAGGGGCCCTCTGTGATGAATGGAAGCAAGGTTTTCAACGGAGATCTTCACCCAGATGACTTCCGCAAATTGTATTGTAATGGTCGCTAGCGAAGCAATTTACGATATGGCCTCTACGCCATGTATTTTGTCGTAGTGCACGGCTTCTAAAACCGCATCACGATAGATAACATCGAACCAATGGGAGTGAGGGATACCACGTGGTTTTGACCGACGTATACGGCGGGTTAATCAAGGGCAGATCTCACCAGGTTGAGTCATCGTCCCAGATCACCAAGAGCCTTTGCCACGGGAAAGCGCCTTCCCTACAGTCTCATATTTCCACGGGTTTCATATTCCGCCAATTGACAGTTTCCACACGTGATCGTTTTCTGCAAGTGGACTAATCCATCATGTCATACGCTAGACGCGGCTCCATCTCGGCGAGACACAGGAGACTCTGGCCGCTTTGACTTCTAGCGAGGCTAAGGACCTCATCGTGGGTATCCACGCCCGTTAAGCCATATCGGTGTTCCATGTTCTCCAGACAAAAAAAGTACTACAATCTCAAGCTCGTGGAGATCTCAATGAAGCTTGATAGTCCAAACTAGTTCACCTCCCTCAACATTTCCTTTTTCGGACATCCCTAATGCTGTTAGACAATGTTGAGGGACCCGCAGTGGAATGTTCAGTTCACATACACACTCTGATTATGGACATCACAACGCTCCTACAAGAGTGGGGCAATGGGGCAATTAAAGAACGCCCCATGGGTGCAAACTTTCTGGCTTAGAAAAGTATAAGTAAGGCGCTTCACGCCTTCTCTGACGGGCATCACCACGGTGAGAGACGTTATCGATTACCAGTTCAGAGCTCATCATCAACATGTTGAGCTTTTCACCTTCAGCTCTGCTGGTCCTGTGCTCCTTGACAAACCTTGCGGTTGCCAAGTGTCCTACACCTACCGTTCCCTCAGTGACCGTGAAAAATGGTACCTATGATGGCGTCTATTCACCGGAATACGACCAGGACTTCTTTCTGGGTGTCGCCTTTGCTCAACCACCCGTTGGTCCACTCTCCTTCCAGGTTCCCCAGTCTTTAAACACCTCATGGAAGAACACGAAACCAGCGCAATCGTACTCATCTGCCTGCGTCGGTGGGTTCGATCAAATCTTCTCGGATACTTCAGAAGATTGTCTCTATCTGAATGTCGTCCGGCCTCGAAGCGTCAGCAAGAAATTCCAAACAAAACTACCCGTTGTCGTCTGGATCCATGGCGGCAATTTAGTCACGGGGTCTGGCATCGACCAAAGCTCTAATCTTTCCTTCATCGTGCAAAAGTCGGTCGATGTTGGGAAACCAATCATTGCTGTGAGTATCAATTACAGATTGGGTATCTGGGGATGGCTCACCGGCAAAGAGGTGGTAAAGGCCGGTGTTGCAAATTTGGGTATGAGAGACCAGAGATTGGCTTTGCATTGGCTGCAGGAAAATATCGCGGCTTTTGGAGGTAGGGTATCCTAATATCCTCAACCGACTTGATTTGTTAACGCAACCTCATAGGTGATCCCATGCAACTGACCATCTGGGGAGAAAGTGCAGGTAAGATTCGGTCACGAGGCTTTGTTATTCATCCTACTAAGACATGATCAGGAGCTATGAGTGTTGGCATGCAGCTGGTAGCATATGGCGGCCGTGATGACAAGCTCTTCCGTGGTGCCATCATGGAGAGCGCTAACCCAGTGTATTACGGCACTCTTGGAGGATATAACACGTCCTTCTTTGGCGTAGCCAGTGCAGCACTTGGATGCAATAACGCCCCCGATCAGATACAATGCCTCAGGACCGTGCGACACACGAAGGTCAGGGCATTTGCCCATGGTATTGGATCAAATCTCACCTGGCAACCTATTGTTGACGGCGACATCGTTCGAAAGTACGGCAGTGAGCAGCTGAAGAAGGGTGAATTTGTACACGTGCCCATCATCACTGGAGCGAACTCGGACGAAGGCATCTCATTTGCACCGACTCCTATCGCCGATGACGATGCTTTCTTGGCCTCAGTGAAGAATAACCCTAGCTGGCAAGACTATTACCCGATGCCAGCAGCCGCTGTGGCAAAGGTCGCGAAAGCCTACCCGGCTTTCAACACAAAGGGCCTCATCCCTGATGGTGCAGTGCCTACCAGCCTTCCCATGTCATCTGTCTATCCTGTTGCTAAATATGGCTCCTCGCCAGCATACCGCCGAATCGCCCAATACTACGGCGATGTGCAAATCATCGCCCATCGTCGGCTGACGTGCGAGACATGGACGTCATTTCATGTTCCCGCGTATTGCTTTCGCTTTGACACAATCCCCCTTAGCGGTTCGCCATTTACTGGAGTGGAACACGCGGTGGAATTGCCATTTGTATTCAACAACAAGGTTGGTGCAGGCCTTGAAGCTCCTCCTTTCAAAGGAGCAAAGAACTATGCGGCTCTCAGTGACCAGATGAGTACTGAGTGGGTCACCTTTGTAAATGACCTGAAGCCTGGCATTCCATGGCCGACCTACGGAGAAGGTGTAAACCACGTCTTCGATGCGAACAAGACAGGATTGGGATATTTGGAAAAGGATGATTTCAGAAAAGAGGCGATTGCCTTGCTTAACAGCTTCAACGCTGATATTTATCTAAGATAAGGTTGAATAGCCATATAAATATTAGTGGAGCTTGGTACTCTCAATTACTTCTCTCAAAACACGAAATGGTGCTAGCTTTACCAGCAACGCAAATTCCGGGGAAATCTAAGCATCTTTCATTCCTATAATTGCTTTATGTTCTGCACTAGGATCGTTTCACTTGCCTTTATAATAAACCCATTCTATTCTACTACGACTGAAGTAAAGATTTCTGGCTAAATAACAATCTTATTCTGAGTTGAGAATAAATACAATTATTAGCAATAGGTTCAAAAATTTCTTTCGGCAGAATACCCTATCAACTACCAGAATCGGTGGCACCCATTCTCGTCTGCCAATCTTTACAACCATAATATTTAAACGTTCTCTCGTAACCACTCAGGCCTGGTTTAACAAAACCCCAGTCTTGAGTCGACAAAATATAGTATCAAAATTCATTTTAGATAAAAAGATTATACTGGTAACTGGTATATTTATTATTTTTAATTGAGTATAATACTATACTAATTTTTTTTGAACCAGAAAACTCAAGAAAAATTGGACTAGAGCTAGCGAAGACCACGGCAGTATTTGATAGTTATATTGTAAAATATTAGACGTTATAGAATCCGAAATAAATATTCAGCAGTTGGAAAGAGATTATAGTTCCCGATTTATATTCCATCGGTAAATTATTTTATAGATTAATAACTACAGCTGAGACCCCCGATATTACTCTACTGCGAACTGGAGTAGCCAATTGATAGCTGCGTTTGCGTATATTATACCAGCAAGAGAAAAATTATATCTGAAGATATAATCAGTGATACTATAATAAATAGAATATTATAGTCTATTGATATATTTTAAACTTTATCACAGATATAAAATAGAGTCTTTGTGATCGTAGAAAATATAACAGACTATAGTAGTAAATAATAGCTCTGCCGCTGAACTTATCCAGAATATAGAATCAGAGAGAACAACCAAATTGTCTTTTTTTACCTCCTGCTAAGAAACGTAAATATCTCTATTGTAAAGAGAAAAAACACCCGAGACCGTATTGGTGGAATTTAGTTTTTTCTACGGCAGAGCGGATTATGGTCGTAAAACGATAAAATCGATAAACAAACACTGGAGAACAGATACCCGGCAAGATTAAATCATAAATTTGCTTGAGCTTCTAGAAACGACTGTAGACAAAATATTTATCATCGGAGAACGTAAAACAAAGAAAGAGACGTATTGTGGTTCAGCCGGAGTATCAAGATGAGCGATCAGGATACTCAGGAAGCAGCTCCGGAAGCACTCCGGAAGCACTCCGGGAGTACTCTGGGTTGCTCTGGGTTGCTCTGGGTTGCTCTGGGTTGCTCTGGGTTGCTCTGGGTTGCTCTGGAAACAACTCAGGGCGGCGAGGGGACTAACCCAGCTGGGCTCCGGGAGCGGATCGCTTCCCGAGGCGGCAGTGTTACCGTCACCATCATTACAGATTGAGTATAGTATACTACCTCTCCATACGATACTTAGAATGAGTTAAATAGTATTCATCCTACTACTAGTACTATAACTAGTAACACTACCTAGCAGTACTTAGTAGCATATGTACATTCTTGACTTATTGTCATTCTTCGTAGATTTTTCCAGTGGCTCCAGCCACGGATGACAGGACTGTCATCCGATTTATGTATAGCGAGACTTCATATCGGACTTCACAGCGAGTCATCGATATTACAGTACAAGTCTCAGAGGATACAAGTAAATATGTTGGCCATGCAATCAATACAAATCTAAACAAGAATTATATTAGGACAATCCAGGTTAAAATACAAAATAGTTCACTGCTTCTTCTTCTATTGTAAATCTGTTTCAGGATTGATCGGAGTATAGACCGATGATCGGCTAATGCATCAATCATGCCTAGGCAAATCGTCGATCATCCATGGATTGCGGGGTCAATTACATTTATAAGAGATTTCAATTAGTTTCCATACGCTAGGTCGGCTAATATCATGAGCATTCCTCCCCTGAAAGTCAATCATAATACACCACTGCCTTGCACTTATTAGTTTGAACTTCAGATACTATCTTAGGGCTATGGAGCATACTACTAGTCACACTCCGTTCGAATCGCTTCCCCTCCACCCTAATGGCCCTCGAGGCAACGCCTGGGGTATCTGTGGGGATAATGATCAGCTGGGAAGATTGAACCTACTTACCCCGGAGAATACTGCAGCCGCAGCACAGGAGATCATAGAAGGAGTACGCATCTCTACCGACTGGGCACTGAACAGCATGGCTACCCCATGCTTTGGGCGATCGGCTTTTGAGCATACAATCAAAAACAAAGCGCCTCGTCCAGTCAACGATGATATCCTGATCTTCAATACTCAAAGTAGCTCTCAGTGGGATGGTTTCAGGCATTATGGGGCTAAGGACGGATCCTTCTACAATGGATGCTCGCAGAAAGATATCGAGAACTCGACCAGGAATGGAATCCACGGTGAGTAGAGCAATCGGATCTAACTACCTCTCTTCTTGTGAGATGGGCAAAGTGAATGTGTCCTGACAGACAAATGATTAGTCTGGGCTGATAATGGTGGGATCGTCGGGCGTGGAGTGTTGCTGGATTACGCGGCATGGGCCGAGGCCAATGGTCGTGCTATTAATTGTTTTGAGACCCAATCAATCCCGCTCGAAGAGTTGCTAGAAGTGGCTACAAGTCAGCAAACAACCTTTCGACGAGGCGATATCTTGTTCATTCGGACAGGCTGGACACACGCATATGAGCAGCTCTCGCAGGCAGAGTGTCAACAGCTTGCCGACTACAAGGCCCCTCCAGTAATTGGAGTCAAATCATCCGAGCCCATCCTTCGTTGGATTTGGGAGACTGGATTTGCAGCTGTTGCTGGTGATATGCCCAGTTTCGAGGCATATCCATGCCAAGACGTGGACTATTTTCTGCATGAATGGCTGCTGGCAGGTTGGGGATTACCTATTGGCGAGCTCTTTGACTTGGAACGACTGGGGAAAGAATGTCGTCAACGGGGAAGATATACTTTCTTCTTCAGCAGCGTCCCGCTAAAGGTAAACATTCCTACTTGAGACTTCAATATCGAGATTATGCTAACCCTCGCCAATTTCAACAGGTTCCTGGGGGTGTGGCGAGTCCTCCGAATGGCGTGGCTATTTTCTAGTCAGCTCCAGGACTTCTTAGATATATCCATTTGTATATTTGCTGCTGTACCTACCCCAGAATCAATTGAAAATACCAACAAATCAATAACCTTATCAATATTCATTTTTTATACTTCGGCATCCAATCGGACCGACGATAAGCCCAAAATGGAAATTGTGGGGGACGATAAGCCCCCCCGCCCGATTTCCACCATTTCGCCCCGAGACTCCATCTTCATCTTCTTCTTCTTTTCTCTTCTCCACTCGTCTCTTTCTCAAATACTGCAGTGTGGAATTATTTCTCTCTATCTATCTCTATTCTCTTTTCATTCGACCCCCGGTATGCCCTGAAATGGTCCATGGCAAAGGTGTCTCACGAAGCGTGGACCGTCAGACTCATCGGTCTATGGTAGCGTATGTGCGCAATTCAAATAAATAATGATCACACGCGGCGCATTTGATACTAATCTCTCTAGATGCAATCGATGTCGCAATCGCAAAACACGCTGCGCCGGATCCCCGCCACTCCCCTGTGCTGCATGTGTGGACGTAGGCCACGTCTGTGTATATTCCGAGGCCGAGAAGCGCGTCTCCATTACTGAGAGGTAAAACAATTGATCAGCTCCTCCGATTCCAGTTGAATCACTCCTTTACTCATATACTCCATAGCTACTTTCGCCAATTGCAAGCGCAGGTTCGCTCGCCCGGCGCCTCCAATGGCTCTATCAACCGTGTCTCGAAACGGAATACCTCGAAGACTCCAAAGTCCCCAAATACCCCCGAAGAACTCCAACCGGATATCACACCCAATCGCCTGACCCCGTCAAGTGTGCCTTCCAATACTATACACCATCCCGATAGCGAGGTACCGCTGGAAAGAGATGATTGGTGGTATAAGGGAACTGACAATTTATTCCTGAATCGATCTGGAGAGCATCGTACGACAATTTCTTGTTTTCCGTCTTCGCGATTGCGTATTCGCTGATACGTTGTTCATTCTAGACTTTGTGGGGGCATCGTCGACCACTCATTTAGCCAAGCGCCTGAATCCAGGGTCCTCAAATCTTGCTTGGGATGTTCGTCCACTCTATGATGATCTTTCATCACTAAGACGGCCCGTCGCTGGCGCTCTCCCTCAACTTCCTCCATTTGAGTTCGCCAAACGCTTGTTCTGGACACAGTATGCCTATATCGGCACGATATTTTCCTTGATTCACCCCAGAGAATTCGAAGAACGGTTGGATTTTGTCTATCATCAACCGCCCGACTTTTCTCATCGGGAAACATGTCTGATTTACTGTCAAGCCCTTCTGGTAATTGCATTTGGCTTAATGTATTCGGTCAATCAATGGTCTGGCGATGACGGGCCACCGGGCTTCAAATATTTCAAGCACGCCTTGCGACTATTACCCGACATTCACGAAGAGGGATCTATCTTTTTTGTTGAAGTGCTCTGTTATGTTGCCTATTATATGCAGAACTTGAATCGAAGAGATGCCGCCTTTTTATATGTACGAACAATTTTCCTTCTTATCGCAAGAGAAGAGACTCAGCTAATGTCACCCGCCAGGTCGGCCTCGCTCTCCGAATGGCTATCTCGCTCGGACTTCACCAGGAAGTGTCTGACCAGGACATCAGCCCAACAGATCGTAACCGCCGCCGCCGAGCCTGGTGGTCGGTATACAGCTTGGACCGGCAGGTGTATGCTCAAAATCTCATGAAACTCAATCACTAATCTCCGTTGAATAGTATTCTGTCCGTGAAATCTGGAAATCCCATCACCATCCATGACGAAGATATTGGGATCACATGGCCCGCTGCACTAGTAAGTCCAGTTATACAATGTACTAGTCATGACCTATCTCTAATAAACTTTATCTATAGGATGGATCAACCTCGGATCCTTGGCCAGGCATTGTCTTGACTCACTACACACAGCTCTCTCGAATCTTGGGAAGAATCGGTGAAGGTAGTCCTCATATGCCCCCCGCCCTCTAGAGTGCATAGCTGATATATGTACAGAAATTTACCGGAAGAAACCTCGCTCCGGATCTAATCTCGTTATGTCCGTGCAAAGTATCACGAATGATCTCTCTGGCTGGTTGCGACAAGTGCCAGATCGTCTTCGCATTGACTTTACCACCCTCGACGCACCCATAAACCGCGAATCGGTTTCAATCAATTTACATTTCTATTCCTGTGTGAACATGACCGCACGCCCATTGGTATTCTACGTCATTCAAAGGCGGTTAGATGCCGGTGTCTTGGATGCCTCGGCCGAGGACTGGAAAGGAGGTCTGGCACCCAACACAGTTGCAGTCATCGATAGTTGCATCACGGCTGCTCGTGCAACTACCATGATCATGGATGCAGCGGCCAAACAGAATCTCATTGGTAAGTGGATAGATATTTGAGGATACGGAGCTCCTTTGCACGATCTTCCTCGTCTTTTATTCATCATTCAACATCTCGGTACTCACGCTTATATTTTCCAGCTACATATGGATATCTAGATGGCGAGTACATTTTTTCGGCCGCATTACTTCTAGTCATGGTTAATGCAGCTTTTCCACATAATGAAACCAATGCGAGGTCAATGGAGACTGCTCTCAATCTCTTGCGAAGTATGGCTGACCGCGGTAACGCCTATCTTTCCTCACGCCACTCGCTTCTTCTAGAGCTACGAGCCTCTATTGGACCCAAACCCATGATGAGCGATACCAGTGGATCAGATCTGCCGCTTGACATCCCAGTCAGCCCGAACAACGGCCATGCTACTGGCGCTGCCTTGCAAGAACCTGATCCTCAACCAACAGTTCCGACGGATGAATGGCAGTCAGATCTGCCATCATTCCAGGATATCTCTTTTCAATTTGACCTCAATGATGACCCGGCATTATGGGAGGGGGCATTGAATCAAATCGACATTGATATGGATACGGACTGGATCGAGAATACCTTAAAGAGGTAGGAATCAGAGGCTGTATACTATTGTGACCATATTTACTTCAAGTAGCATATATCCAATCTTCATTGTACAATAATACTACGAAATACTTAGTCTGGCAGTCTCTAGAGCAACTAGTTCTACTTGTAGTCTACTCCGTATAGTTAGATAGATCTATTGACTAATTAATGCTCCGTACCAGTATTACACTACCCCTACCTCTCCCACATCTCCCCTTCCCAATACCCAAATTCGGAGAATTCACCACTCTCCAATACAACTCTTCTACTAGTAACTTCGAGCATCTCTTCCGATTCTCACCCACATATGTACTATCTCTTCCACTCTTTGTTATCTCAATGTTGTCTTCCCCCGACGATCTCGGCCCGATAGTGCCGATGAAATCACGTGTCGGCCCGATGGTGATATCCAAGTCGAACAGTCCATCATTTTAATACTGAGGGGAACTACTTCTTTGGAACGTATCTTGAAGACTATCTCTTTATTTCTCAAGTTTGAATTGTTTTATCACATTATAACTACTTCCCATACTCGCCCATCCTCTTACTCCAGATGGCCGACTCCGGGAAGATTACTATCTCCATCGACCGTGGGGGCACCTTCACTGATGTCCACGCCATTGTCCCTGGTCGTTCAGACATTATCCTGAAGCTTCTCTCGGTTGATCCATCTCATTATCAAGATGCACCGACAGAAGGTATTCGTCAGATTTTAGAGCTTGCAACTGGTGAATCACATCCCCGTGGTCAGCCCTTAAAGCTCGACCGTATAGGTTGTCTTCGTATGGGCACTACAGTGGCTACCAATGCATTACTAGAGCGCAAAGGTGCCCGCTCGGCCTTGTTCACCACTAAAGGCTTCCGTGATTTACTCAAAATCGGAGATCAGTCTCGTCCCGCTATCTTTGACTTGACTATGGCCCGCCCCGGCGTGCTCCCAGAGGAAGTCGTGGAAGTCAACGAGCGAATTGTTCCCTGTCACCCTTCTGCTGATGAGGACTGTTTCTCTGGAGCTCGTATGGTCGAGGGGATTACGGGTGAGAAGTTCCGCGTGGTACAAGAAATAGATCTTGTTCAAGTTCGGTCAGAATTACAGCGTCTCAAGGAGGCCGGCTACCAGTCTCTCTCCGTTGCGCTTGTGCACTCATTCGCTTATCCCGAGCACGAACGTCAGATTGGAGAGATTGCAGAGGAAATGGGTTTCTCGGTCACATTATCTTCAAAGCTGCAGCCCATGATCAAGATTGTGCCTCGCGGCATGTCGGCTGCGGCTGATGCCTACCTTACCCCCGTTATTAAAACTTATATCGATTCGATCTCCTCTAGCTTTGAGGGTGGTCTAGAGAAACAAGATCAATGTCGCTTTGAGTTCATGCAGTCGGATGGTGGATTGGTCGATTTCCGGAAATTCAGCGGCCTAAAGGCGATCCTATCGGGTCCGGCAGCTGGTGTGGTTGGTTTTGCTGCCACGAGCTGGGATCCAGTAGAGAAAACCCCTGTTATAGGCTTCGATATGGGTGGCACTTCCACCGATGTCTCACGTTTTGATGGACATTTAGAGCACGTTTTTGGCTCTAAAGTTGCTGGAATCCTGATTCAATCACCCCAGCTCGATATAAACACAGTTGCTGCTGGCGGCGGTTCCATTCTGTCATGGCGTAACGGTCTCTTCTATGTTGGACCCGAATCTGCCAGTGCTCATCCTGGTCCTGCTTGTTACCGCAAGGGTGGCCCTCTTACTGTCACCGATGCGAATCTTTTCTTGGGCCGACTACTTCCTGAATATTTCCCTCATATCTTCGGGCCCAATGAGGATCAGCCCCTTGATACTGAGGTTACTGCACACAAGTTCCACGAGCTAACGCAGAAGATCAATGTCGAACGTCGACATCATTTCCAAGCGGAATATACCCCAGAGGAGGTTGCTCTCGGTTTCCTCAAGGTCGCTGACGAGTCGATGGCCCGGCCAATCCGCAATCTCACTGAAGCTCGTGGTTTCGAGACTGCTTCGCATCATTTGGCCTGCTTCGGTGGAGCCGGAGGTCAGCACGCTTGCTCAGTCGCAGATTCTTTGGGCATCTCTCGCATTATCGTGCACAAGTATTCTTCAATCCTCTCAGCATATGGTTTGGCTTTGGCCGAGGTCGTGAAAGAGTCTCAGGAACCAATCTCTACAGATTATCTCTCTTCTCATTCCACTCTCCTTCAACGGCTCGATAATATGGCCGCCGCAGCGACAAGCGATATGCAGTCACAGGGCTTCAACTCTAGCCAAGTTCGTCATGAGCAATACTTGAACATGCGCTATGAAGGCTCCGACACCACCTTGATGATCCTGCGCCCTGATGAATCGTCTGATTTTCTGAGTGAGTTCCGCGAGCGCCACCGCCGAGAGTTCAACTTCAACTCAGAGCGCCCTGTCCTTGTCGATGATATCCGTGTCCGTACCATAGCTTCATCCAAGGTTCGTACCGAGCGTAGTCCTTTGGTGCAACTGAAGGAGACCGACATTCAAGATGTGAAAACAGGCCCCGCGAATGTCACAGCCGCATATTTTGATGGCAATGATAAACGCATCGACACACCTGTCTATCTCTTGAATCAGCTGGAGAAGGGTTCCCGCATCACAGGACCCGCTGTCATTATTGACCAGACTCAGACTATTGTAGTCGTCCCTAATGCAGTGGCCAAACTTCTTGAAACCTGCATTGTCATTGACCTGCAAGACAAACCAACTGTCTCTGCTCCAGAATCCCGCGTCACCTCGGGAATTGACCCCATTCGGCTTAGTATTTTCGGTCATCGCTTCATGTCCATTGCCGAGCAGATGGGCCGGACCTTGCAAAAGACCTCTGTGTCGACAAACATTAAGGAGCGTCTAGATTTCTCCTGTGCCCTCTTTTCTCCCGATGGTGGCTTAGTCGCGAACGCTCCCCACGTCCCCGTTCACCTGGGATCTATGCAGTTTGCAGTCCGCTACCAACATGAGAAATGGCTAGGTAATCTGAAGGATGGAGATGTACTCGTCGCCAACCATCCTACATGCGGCGGAACACACTTGCCTGATATCACTGTAAGCTACTATATCCTCTGACTATTCCCTGCGCCTTTGCATACTTACATCTATCATAGGTCATCACGCCTGTCTTTGATAGACCCGGTGGCACTGAAATCATGTTTTACGTGGCATCGCGTGGTCACCATGCCGACATTGGTGGAATTTTGCCCGGTTCCATGCCCCCGAAGTCCACCGAGCTCTGGCAGGAAGGGGCTGCCATTGAAGGTGACAAGATTGTGAGCAACGGTGTGCTGGACGAGGCACGTCTCATTGAACTGTTGGTCACCAACCCTTCACAGTACCCTGGCTGCTCTGGTGCTCGTTGCATTAGCGACAATCTCTCCGACCTCAAGGCTCAGATTGCTGCGAACACCCGCGGTATTAGTTTGATCCAAGGTCTTTTTGCTGAATATGGTGTGGAAACCGTGCAAAAGTATATGTACGCCATCCAAGCAACTGCTGAAACAGCCGTACGCAATCTCTTGAAGGGCCTATACCAAAAGTTTGGTGGTCAACCACTGGAGGCTGTGGATTATATGGATGACGGAACGCCGATTCGACTCAAGGTCACTATTGATGGATCCAATGGCTCCGCAGTCTTTGATTTTGCTGGTACTGGCCCGGAAGTTTATGGCAGCTGGAACGCTCCTATTGCCATTACCCATTCCGCCATTATTTATTGTTTGCGCTGCATGATCAATGCCGACGTGCCATTGAACCAAGGATGCCTAGCCCCTATTGATATCCAAGTTCCCTCACCGAGTATTTTATCACCAACGAAAACCGCCGCAGTGGTTGGCGGTAACGTCGTAACCTCGCAACGAATTACGGACGTTGTCTTCAAGGCCTTCCAAGCATGTGCCGCCTCTCAAGGATGTTGCAACAACTTGACCTTCGGTACAGATGCTAAGGTCGATTCTCAGACCGGCCAAGTGATCAAACCTGGATTCGGATACTACGAGACAATCGCTGGCGGTAGCGGTGCTGGTCCCACCTGGAAGGGTGAATCCGGTATTCATGTTCATATGACCAATACTCGCATCACTGACCCCGAGATCCTCGAGAAGCGCTATCCAACATTGCTCCGTCAATTCACCTTACGTGAGGGGTCTGGTGGTAAAGGTAGAAACCCTGGTGGTGAAGGTGTTGTTCGTGAAATCGAATTTCTCTCACCAATCCAATGCTCAATTCTCTCCGAAAGGCGTGTACATCGTCCCTATGGCTTAGAAGGTGGCGGTGATGCACAAACTGGTCTGAATCAGTGGATAACTAGAGATGGCGAGACTGGGGAGGAACGAAGAATCAACATTGGGGGTAAGAATACTGTCTCTATGAAGACGCATGACAGGATTCTCATTATGACTGCTGGTGGTGGTGGATGGGGTACTGCAGCATGAGTTTAGCCGTCAACATTTTCTTCGAACAGCTTGCTTGGAAAGATTCAAACTCAACGTGGATTTTTTCCATAATAACGCAGAATTGAAGTTGTAAATATCAGCATATCTCTTTACTTGGCCACTAGTGCATGACGATCTCCAGATAGACCACGCTTAACAGGAAATACAAATTAAGACTTCTCAAAGCTCGAATTTAATAAAAAGATAACCGGAATTGTATTCTTCTATTTAATAGCGCCTTTCCATGCAAAGCATTCATTGTTCATGGTATAGCGGGGAAACGAAACCTATCAGGACGGAACAGTTTCCATCATAATAACTCGCGAGACTCCAGTAGCTGGACATTTGTATATGCAAGAGGCCTAAAAAGACAAGATGAATGGTCTGGACAATGAGAAAGCAAAATCGGTCAGGTAAGCAAAGAATCATTTGTCATGTTGATGGTTCCTCCAATATAATGCGACCCTCCAATCGCGGTGATATGCCAGATGTCCATGGAGGGGTGAATTCGCCCTCCCCGTCAACCATGCTAAGATTATTTGGGTGTAGACCAGCATGTCGCATCCATTTGCGCACGACTTTTCGAGCCAGTTGCAGTCGATAGTCCTCGTCGGCCGAAGAACGCGCTGGCTGCGTGACATAATTGATTTGGGGTCGGGGAGATATCAAAATATCGGGATCATCGTCAGAGTCGGAGTCCATATCATCACTGTTTTCTTCGTTGCCATTTACGATAGCAGTAGGTGATCGAGTATCTTGATTGACCTCTTCAGGAAATCTTCCATAGTAATAAGCATGTCGACCTGTTCGTTTGAGACTAGGTCGAGAGTCGAGACGATGTGCGGGTGCCTTTTCGGATATGGGAGATACTGTGGCAGATGGTGGTTTCAACCAGCCGTCGCCATGTAAGTTTTGATGCACAGTGCCCCAGTGTCTATTCAGACTGACACTCCAGTTTTGCCATCTGCCAAGAACCTTAAGACTCATAAAGTACTGGCGCAGAATTGTGCTGATCATGACACCGTTCTCTTCACAAACAATCTCCTCGACCTCTCCCCCCTCTGATTTGACTAAGAGCGAAGAGAAACCGTCTTTACCACGGCCCATGTACCCTCGTGTCGCCAGCACATATTTCTTGTTAAGGTCAATGGGTTTCCCACCTATGCGGGCAAAGGTAATTCGTGATCCGCTAGGAGCATCTGGCTTATATCCGAATGAGATATTCGACACCTGAGTGAACCTTCCTTCCAACGCCGGTAGCTGGCTGACTCCATTTTCAAGTGCATCAAGCACCGCTTGGCCTTTAGCACGTAGCAAAACAACAGGGTCCTCGAAGGGAAAGCAATTCAGTAGATCCTTCAATCGCAGAATTCCTGGGGGATAGATCTGGTCACCGCGAATGGTTCCACCGGCCATCAGAGCACAGTCTGCAGCATAATAATATCGCATCAGGTCGCAGACAAAATTTCCTAGATTTGATTCCCGTTGCCGCACCGTAGAAAATCGGCCATCTAGCGGTGTCACCGTATAGCCTACTGGCTTGTCTAATTTTGCCTTGAGACTGGAGGTGAGCCGCTCTACGAGAGCAATGGCCGCGGGGTCTTCTGGGATAGAACGTATGACATCCCGTCTAGTGATATTGAAGTCCCATCCCGGGGATCCCTGTGGCTTTCGAAATGCTTCGATGTAGCTTAGCTGTTTGAAATCGGTTCCTGAACGCAGCACATGGGTTCCATTGACAATAGTATGGGCGTAGTAGTGATCGTGACCTCCTAGTATAATATCTACCAGACCCGGCGGTATACTGGTTGCTAATTTGTTATCGTTTGGTTCGCGCTGGTGTGATACCACAACAACCAACTCTGCACCCTGTTCTCGAAGTTCCGATGCTAATACCTTGGCGGTTTCGGATGCTGATTTGTAGATCAGATTAGGAGGAAGCGAATTGATGGTCCCAAGCCTGCACGTTCTCAAATTTAGTCAATCCTTACAAAAGGGAATGTGTATGGGAAAGCGGAAATCAACACAGCGACTTACCACTCTCTCTCGCCAAGTCCAATGACACCGATCTTGATGCCGTTGGACGAGGTTAGCATGCACGTCTTGCCGCAATTGGCGATGGGCACATTGTCACCAAGAGCTGGGTCTAGAACATTGGCCAACAACCATGGGAAATGGCATTGGCTAGCCAAGTGGCGAAATTGGGCAACTCCAAAATCCAAATCGTGATTCTGACCGGGGGTTAGCAAATAGTCCCCAAGTCTACCTTAGTCCAACTTCCAATCCAACCGGTTGGATGACTCACCCCAACACAAGCCACATCCGTCCCTATTTTGTTCAGAAATGGGACCATATGTCTCCCCTTGGTGACGGTGCTTTCAATACTCGGGTTGAAGACATCTCCAGAAAAGAAGGTGAGAGCGTTGGGTTGACCGGTAAAGCGCGGATCGGTGCGATAGTAATTCACGAGGGATTGGAAACGAGGGATACCACCGACAGGTTCAGCTGATCCAGATCTGTTTAAAGAGGGAATTGATTTAGCACTATACTACAGCTTTTGAGAAGGTACAAGAATCGGCAGAGAATTGGGCCATTCATACTCAACGTGATACACATCATTGTAGTGGATCAGCCGCAGATCCGGAACGCCGGTGCGATCTGAGGCGTAGGTGACGGAGAGACCGTCCGATTCGATTGGGGTCATGGAACAGAGAATGAGGGGATTATATCAAACAATCAATGGTAATCCACGAGTTAGAAGAACAAAGAAAGAAGTCTTTGAAGTGAGCGTGGTGGGATGTTTACGAGAGGAAGTCCGGGGAAGACCCGCCGTGGCTGATTGAGTGGCTGATTCAGCCACTTAATATAGTCAGCCTTGGCATGTCCGCGGGATTCCAGAATGAAAAGAACATATGAACAGCATTTACAGAGACAATCAGAATAAAAGAAAGGAGCAAAAAGAGAATGGATGTTATTATTACTGTCTCATCTCAGATATAAATCTGAGATGGAACCAAAAAGATTGCATCATCCGTGAATCGAACACGGGCCTCGTCGATGGCAACGACGAATTCTACCACTAGACCAATGATGCTAGTTCTTGTTTCGAGGGAACTTTTTTGACATTATGAGCAAAGCCTTTAGTCCTCGTGATACTATTTACACAAATGTATAATCTCCTCAGGTTTGAAAATATAAATAGGTATACTGCCCAGTATAATCAGCAGGTGGTGATCTTGTACTTATACTCGGAACCTGACATCTATGGATGCCCACAGTAGGATACCTCCATGTAGGATATCATGTGCCACAATGATATATATACATACATCCCGGGACAGCACTACCACGTACTAGTGTGTCTGAGCATAGTATTTCTACGATGGGCATCATTGGATTACAACCTTGTAGTACTAAAGTTAGTATCTTGGAAGATACTAATCATGACCAGTTCAACAGCACACGCTATATATCCCAGTTTCATCAATTGAATGGTTACAGAATCGAGTTCCTGATTTTACTACAGCAAAATCGTCAACTGACAAACCAAAATGTCCGAGAGAAATGGCCATCAACCTGAACTTGTAGATCAAGCTCTCCGAGAGAAGAATGAGAAAAATAAGTACAAAAAGTGCAGTGCTACCAATGTCCCGCGCCATGCAATGTGGTATCCTGAACAAATAAAAGAAAAGCAAAAGAAGTCAAAGAGGAAAAAGGAGATAAAAGTGAAGAACATGGCAAATGCGGCATAAGGGTCGTGAAAGGGCCTATTCCTTAAAGCTTCTGCTCTGCAACTGTCCATCGCCGAGGCGCAGTCGCATCAGGGCCTTCCAATGAGGCAGCACTGCCCCAAAGTCCCCGCTGGGAGTTGGTGCGCTTGGGCAGTGGATTGGTCCAGCCGGATCGATCGGCTACGATATCCGAGGGAGTTGAGGACTGAATAGGAGGTCGCGGGTCATTAAAATTAGGCATTAGATCTTCCCCTTCATCGTCCCGACCCGTAGGCGAGGCCATAGAGCCCCACAAACCCGATGGACCTCGAAGTGGAAGAGATGTTCGTGGTGCCATTGACCAAGTGCGAGAGTGCGACCCTCCCGCAGCAGGAGATGCGGTGGTGGTGGTGGTGGTGGTGGAAGGAGAAGTAGATGTGTTAGTGGCAGTGGCAGTAGTCGACTTTGCTGACGATTTTCTTGTTGGAGCCGAGGCCATTGAATGAGGTCGGATGGCCAATGGACCTTGCAGAATGGTTGGGCGAGAGCCGAGGCGGTTTCGATAGGTCGGAACTGCGGCTGCTGGCCGCGATGGCGGGGCCGAGGGAGATGACAAGGAGGTCAGCTTAGAAGGATTCACCCCGGCGCGCAAGTGGTCTGTCGACGCCACCAACTGAAGCGCATACTCTTGGGCCACTGAGCGAGTCTCGTGATGACCTGAAGTGTTTGCCATGTGACCAACGTTGGACGTGGTACTCTTGAGCCGGTCTTGTCGTACCGCCATGGTCAGCGACGCCGTGTTAATATCAAGCAAGGCTGAATGACCGGCAAGAGAACTGATCAAAGCATTACAGTCGGCTCCATGACTGATGATGATAACGACAGTCTGAGCATTTCCATTCTTGCGCGAAAAGCCATGAGACATGGTTCGAGACAGGTCCACGGGGGCATTCTTAGGTTGTCGGTACCATTCAATCATCTGCCGAAATCCGTCATGCACTCGTTCATGCATGCTGCTCCATTCCTCACCATACTCGCCGCCCGTGCCCCAGAATGGCGCCCGCATGCTGTCCCACATATAATCGACTTTGGTACATGCGTCCCGCGCGTGTGCCACGTATCCTGCTGGGATGGGATCTGAGGGTGAAACGGCATAGCTCGGCGTCGGCGGTACATAGGCAGAATCTGCAATAGATGGAAGATCCGTATACAATCGACCCAACCTCTTGGACACACCTTTTGGTCGGGTTGGGCTCTGGATAGTATCGCTGTTGGCTCTCTGTCGTTGTCCGGACGGCCCTAATATGGCCGATGACTCTTGTGGTTGTAGGCGTTTATCATCGTTCTCGCTAGGAGACGGTGGATTGGAGTGGCTGCCCCAGCCCCCGGGGAAGTGACCCGAAAGCGCTCTTGTACCCTCGCGCGGCGTGAAGATAGCATCACCACGACGGAGCAACTCCGCTTTTGCCAAAGCAACCATGCGGTCTGAGGCTGGCGGCGGGGTGATCTGGTCGAAATAGTCGGGCGACAGCCACTCACCTAAAAATGCATCGACGCGCAGGAGAGTTCGAGGGTCTGAAGCCATGGTTTCAAACATAGGCAGAGGACCAGCACCAAGGTCATCAGGTGCTTCTGAGCCCGAACGAAATTGATTGATACCTGCACTGACAGCTATAGATGTTTGAAGGCATCGTAGGAACGGAGAGGTATGGATAACGACATTGTATCGATCGAAGAGGTCTGACTCCTCAGAGGGTGATTGGAGTTGTGCTGCGCGGGCTGGCGTGGACGTGGATTGATTTTCTGGGCCTGTTCCGATGTAATCAGAGGCCTGCAGAAGACTAGCAATTCGAACACCGAGAGCCCGAGCCTGGAGCCAGCCGCCGTAGGATAGAGGAGGATCGTAGGGAGTTGGAGATGTCAAATGCCAGTCCTTATCTGCGGCATCAAGACGCGCTCCATGCCTGGAAAGCGTTAATTTTCAGACTCAAGCTGGGCCATAATCTAAGATCCGATTTTCACATACCGGGCAATAAAGACAATGGGCGGCGATTCAGCTTTCGAAGAATGTGAAAGAGGTGGGGGTGGAGTGAGGCAGAGAGGTGACAGCTTAGGAAGAGCTGCCTCGCCCATCTTGAGAGAACTCGAAGAGGAGGGCAAGAAACTCAGTTTATTTCCCTTTTAGAAGGACATGTCAGGCCCGACGACGCAGCGTCGAGGGATGTTTAGAAAAGAAACGAGGCTGGGGAGATTTCAAAGAAAGTCGAAGTTGAAGCGAGAAAAAAAAGAGGCATGTGATTGTTTGCTTAAGTAAGACCCCTCACGGAGGATGCCCTAATTCGGATTGGATGGAACTTTTTTTATATTGAACAATACAACGAGGAATCCCCGAGGTATTTGGTATATTGATTGATAATTGGAACTTTTCATCGAATAGTCTTGCCATTTGGGTCATTCGGTTGACTTGACTCGGCAGAGCCTTTCATGTTAGATCCAATAATTGTGAATGACGTGGGGCAAGATAGCTCCACGGACCAACACCCACATGGTTTAATTCGTACTCCTTTTCATTAGTCGCAATTCAAGAGAGCGGGGTAATCTCATAGAGGATGGTGATAGCAAAACGTCATGGAACAAACGTGTGAGAAGCCCCAAAACGTGTGAGAAGCCCCAGCCATCCTGAAATTGATAGTATTATTCGAATGGCTGGTATTGACAATATCAACGAAGGTCAAAGGAGACAAAGAACAAAATCGAAAGATAAAATCTGTGGAGTTTTGGGAAAATTGATGCAAGTGTGAAAACCAGTACTACATGATCAACTGGGTGAATATTCTCGGCGATTACACTAGAGATGACTTCGAGATAATTTTGCTTACTTCTTGGTAGCCCTCGGCAACATCATCGTCAAGGAATACCTCTGGTCCCCCGTTGAGAATTCCTCCGAGTTCTACTGAATAAAACCAGTGAAAAAGCTTAACGCTATATGCATTGGAGTACGTATAAATCTTTTAGGGCTAAGTTGTTGAGTGGAGGACTCGTCAGCCTGATGCCGCGAGGTATGCGTTCTTTCAAGGACAGACGACAAATCATACCATGATAACCAGGTCACAGCACATATTTACAGGTTATGTCGCTACAATAGCTTTACTAGCCATTTCCCCCGCCCTTGGAGTACTTTGCAAAGACAATGTAAACGCGTCACCAAAGATTATGCTCTGTTTAATAGAATTCAGCTTATTATGTGCAAGAATCGAGTATTTCTGTCTGCTGGCAATCTACTGCAAGCCAGTAGGAGTGATAAATGTCCTCATAATTATATAACAAACTTGAAGTAAGGCAGATTCCCAGGCAGTATCCACTACAATCATCCTAGAACCTTGAAGTTGAGCCGAGAGATCTAGTTCTCCCGAAACTTGAAGGTACACTGAAGATGTACTAACTGCCAGTGGTAAGATACTACATAATTCTACGACTAAAAGTAACTACTGGTAAGCCGAAATACAACACTATAATCATTCTAACGAGCTTCGAGATTATCTTTCACTGCCTGAACGTGATTTCCAACATGTCTGTTGCCTCCTACCATGCGGATCAAGGAGGCGATACCGATGGAATGTAGATGTCACCGAGCATGGAGTGACGGCTTTCCTACATTCCACTGACATCAGTGAAGCTCTAATACATACTAGAACTTTACCATGCGAACTGAAACTGTAAAAGATCGCAGATTTATTCTTCGCATTTGAGGGCCTATGGTTGATCTGATTGGGCCTTCACGATTGCGCAAGGCAATGGCTACTCTTCACAAGGACGCGCGAATATTCGTTAATGATGTAATGAAGTGTTATACTATTCAGGCCAATTCGAGGTATAAAAGGCCTCCTCAATATTCGCTCTTTCTTAGAAAATAAGACATCTGTTTGACTACTACCAGTATTCTTTGATCCATCCGATCCCCTTAGTCTTTCCAGAAGCCAACCTACAACTTTACATTATCCATCATGAAGGTGGAACTTATCTATGCTATGTTTGCGGCCGTTGCCGTGGCCATACCGCATGGAGGAAACCAGAAGGTAAGCTCTCTGGGCGAGGCTCGACGTATAGCTGGCTGAGCTAACATGAAATTCTAGCACCATCTTGTAAGCGACAGCTCAATACTCATAGTATTCTACTGAAATGTTTTGTTTGTAACTGTTCTAACAAATCATGTGGATTCAGGAGCAGTCCTCCAGCTCGTCCATGTCGATGCCGTCCATGACATCCATGTCGATGCCGTCCATGACATCCATGACGATGCCTATGAAGCGCTCAAGCGCGACGGCTAATTCCACTCCAACCTCCTCAGCTTCGATGCATGTTACAACCACTGATAAGCCCATGAAGGCTGGGGATAGAATGATGATGATGATGATGTGAGTGATTACCCGGTTGGAAATGATTGTGCCTAAACAATGCTAAACACGATACTCTCAGGATGTGATGCTAGTCCCACGTCCGATAAGATGGCTAGGGTAATTTCAAGTCTTTGACGGTTGCGAATTACCGGCAACACTGGGTTTGTCGACGAGTGATGCGTATACGAATCTGATCTAACTGCATTTTGCTTTGAAATACTACTTATGCCTTTGTAATACTAGAGCAACCGTAGTTTTTAGTAAGTTGCATTGGTAATTTATCTTAAGTTTACTGTAGTATTTTTTCTGTATACCAATACAGTATTAGAAATAGTATAGCTAGAGGTCCATTCAGCAAAAGCATATGCTTAACGATATCTACAATAACTAGTAAGCAATAATAGATAGTAGTATTCCTACATTTATAAACTCTTGTACAATAATAGCGATACAAAATATAATTCCGACATGATAAGGCTATCTGAGAAGAAAATTCTTTTCTCAGATCGCAGTTATCTTAGACCTCCTCATGGTGTTCCGTTTGCCCAGCTTTGCCAAAGTCTCCAGTCACTGGTGTTTGAAGGTATTCTCTGGTTACACGTGTGTGAGGAATGCCACGATGACCGGGTGAATTATAGCCACTAGATGGGAAGTTAGCGAGGGACCGAGCCACTTTGGAATCATTGAGAACGTACAAAATCATATCCATCTGCTCAATTGTTAGGCCCTTTGTTTCCGGAAGAAGGAAGAATGCCCAAATAGTTGCAATTATCAGAATACTAGCAAAAAAGAACCAAGTGCCGTATCCAAAAGACTTGAAAATGTATGGCAGACACTTGCTGATGATGAACTGGGTGAGCCATTGGACAAGGGCAGCCCAAGTGCCTGAGAAGTTTCGCAGTGCCCCCGGAAATATTTCGGCTGAGACAATCCATGGGATACCATTCAAACCAAACGACCAAAACACAGCATATATCATGATCATGGCTGTGGCTGCTTGGCCACCGCGAGTCGTGGAGTCGGACAAGTCATCCCCAGCAGAGAGGACAGCAGCTGGATTGCCGACCTTCACGTAGGCACCGATATACCACAAGCATAAAGAACAGAATATGGAGGATACAATCACTGGTCTGCGACGGCCGATGCTATCGATCAAGAAGATATAGAAGATCAGTGATGCTACCGCTTTCACCAGTCCATATATTCCAGTATAGAGTGAAGTATCCTTGATTCCGATGGACGAGAATAGAGTAGGCGAGTAGTAATTGATCGCTATATGAAAGTTAGAAAGTGCCTTGTAAATTGAATGAAGTGATAAATACCTGCAGCACCGGCAAAGTTCTGAAGGGCAAATGAGCAGAAGACAAGGAAAACTCGATTCCGCATGCCTCGACGAGAAAATTCGTCCATGGCGCCGCGGAAGAACGCCCATGATCCAGTGCCATACTTATTGGCCACGCTTGATTCTTCATTGAGACGATTTCGAATAAGATGAATCTCCTGCTGGAGATACTCGTGTTCCACCGGAAGCTTGCGCAGAGTTTCCAGTGCCCGGTACGCTTCAGCATCACGTCCTTTGCGCATAAGCCAAAGAGGAGATTCATGGAGTAGAAAACCACCAGCAAGTAAAATACAACCTGGAATCAGCTGGATGGCCATGGGGATCCTCCAGCTGGTAGGGCTCGTTGTCGACATGTTTTGTGTAATCCCATAGTTAATCCAGAACCCAATAAGAGATCCGATCTGATAGGCACATTCAAAAAATCCCGTCAAGATACCACGAATGGAAGGGATAGATAACTCAGCAATGTAGCTGGGAACTGTTGCAGTAATTGCACCGCAGCCAATTCCTGTGAGAACGCGACCAGCATCTGTAATTGTTCGAGTCAGTACTACTCTAGTCTTGTATATCCCAACCCACGAGAAATAGAATAACACACAGATTAGGCCAAGTTGATGGGTCGCAGCGGTCATAAGCACCGCACCAATGATGAAAACGAATACATTGATCTGCAAGCTCCATTTGCGACCTAGCTTTTCTGTAACTATGTTTCGTTAGTGGAAGCCCATTTCTGATAGTCCATATAGAATATGCAGCCCTGACTTACAAAAAAAGCAAAAAATGGCCCCAAAGAAAGCGCCGGCTTGGAAAACCGAGGTGATATTACTAGAGATAGCACTGCTGTTTGAATCGGTAATGCCAAAGTCCGTCATGAAACTGTCGCGTGAGATTGTAGTGCCAACAAAGGCCGAGTCATAGCCAAAACTGGTGGTATGTTGCAGTCAGCGAGAGAACCGGAGAGAAGACCGGCTGATTGAATAAGATAGACGCCACTCACAGCAAAGAACCAGTGGATATGACAATTGCCTCAATGTACAAACGCCAATTGTACACTTCCTTTGGCGTGGGCCGATCTTCGACAGCTCGGAAGCCCATCGTTTAGTTTCGTCAATCGATATGTACAGTCCAACCCGTAATAGGATAAGTCAAATACCGATGAGTTGCCGATCAGATAAAAAAGATGCGATACCGAGTGGCACCACGAGTAATTATTTCAAGTCCACTCAACCTTCACACCGTCTTTCTCGGCCGGGTTGGGAAATCGCACCTTAAAGACAGCGTCTGGGGTATCGCGTGGCCGACTGGCGTCACTCTGGAGGCGGGGCCCCGGAGTCAAGACGTCGCTTTTTTACCCGGTAAAGAACAATCCGAATCACGTTTTGAGCTTAAGATGAATTTCCCACCAATTAATGGAGGAAGACAAGATGGCCGAGACCAGAAAGTGGCCGATCGGCTCGAACCCCGAACGGGCGATAGCCGACGGGTTGTGGAGAGAAGTCGACGAGGCCGAGAACATCGGGGGGAAAATGTCGGGACTCGGGTTCCTGTACAACGAGAAATGTAGAGGTGAGAAGAGCGGTAGATGGAATGAATGGGGCAAAGAAAGCCAGAATTCGAAGAATATAATATGAGACATTGTTTTAATACTTAGTATTCTCCCAGCATGCCGAATGGTTGATTCAATTCTCCAGCTTTTTCTGATCCATTTAGCAACAATGATGACAAGTACAAAGAAACCATCTACCAACCTCGCTCTTTGCGTTACGACGAATGATTTCGAGGCTCCTGCAAAGGAGATTCTTTCTGAGAAGTCATGGGTTTATGTCTCTAGCAGTGCAGCATCAGGTCTATCACTCAAGACTAATTTGGATGATTGGTCACGCATCAATTTCCGACCACGCATTATGAGAAGTGTAAGCTTAATTGATACCAGATGCTCTATCCTGGGTCAAACAAGTCAATTTCCTTTTTTTGTCTCAGCGATGGGCACATTGGGAAATGCTCATCCCGGGGCAGAGCCACTGCTGGCTCGGGGCTCGACACGCAAGGGGTTGCATATGGTCGTGAGCACTGCAACGAGCAAACCTTTGGAAGATATCATGAACGCACATCAAGATGAGCAGAATCTTTTGAAAAGTCCAAGCCCTTCTAAGCTGGCATTTCAACTCTACGTACCCGTTGATCGATCAAAAGCCCTATCTTTGATTCGGCGTGTTAAAGCCGCGGGATATCAGAGTCTGTGGATCACTGTAGACACATCTGTGCTGGGTAAGCGTACGGCTGATCGGTATTTACAAGCACAAGAGACTTTGGATCAAGGTGTCAAAGCAAGAGAGGCCGCAGCAGAAAATGAATATAGCCCAGCGTTTGGAGGGCGACCAGTGCCAGGATATCTGGATCCAGGACTCAGTTGGGAGGACCTGGCCTGGATCAAACAAGAATGGGATGGACCAATCGTTTTGAAGGGTCTTCAGACTGTTGAAGATGTGAAAATTGCCGTTGAATACGGCGTACAGGGAGTTCTCCTGAGCAACCATGGGGGACGGCAGATTCACTCGGCACCAAGTGCTTTAATGACTCTTCTAGAGATCCGAAGTTATTATCCTGAGGCTCTTGAGAAACTCGAGATCTATGTCGATGGAGGACTTCGTGATGGAGCAGATGTACTCAAAGCTTTGTGTTTGGGAGCGACAGCAGTCGGCGTCGGAAGACCCTATTACTATGCAATGGCGGCATATGGCATGGAGGGAATCGAAAAATGCACAGACGGTAAGAGGTGCTTTCAGATATTATTTGATAAAGAAGCTAATAAATCTTTGCAGTGTTGGCTGAAGAGGTTGAAATCACAATGAAAATGCTCGGTGTTTCTTCGCTCGATCAGCTTCGACCAGAAATGGTCAACGCAACTCGACTGTTGAACGAGATGTGGCGGCCAGAGACTGTGCGAGCCAAGCTCTGAGTTCAAGAAGATCATCTTTGCCTAGTATAGAATGCTGTCAATTTACAAACATTTAGAAGTTAGACGATAGATGTCGATCGTCAATTAATTCATCCACGAAAATATTCTTTATTGTACAGTAAAAGTATGAGGTATCGTTAATAACAGGTTCAGATATAACAGGCTCGTTGAAAGCTTTCAAAGCTAAACAAGAAGCTTCAAGTTTATTGATTGCCTACTGGCCGTGCGCCAGATAGATTGACTACACGTCCTCCTCCTCCCAGTGCAGCAGCACCTAATGCAGTTGGCTCTTGAAGTTTAACCCAGCCAGGAACGTGAGAATCTTCCTTTTCTCGCGCAGAGATGGTTTGCCAAACGTTGGGGAAGCCTGTTGGGAGGGCACCGCGTAAACGAGCACCGGGAATGGCAAATCGAGGGTTTCGATGGGTGAGATAACCACGCATCAGACCTTGCGTCAAAAGCGAGGCAAGTATAGACTCAATTTCCCGCATGAGAAGCGAGGATTGAACTTTCTCATTGTCATGAGGTGGATTGGCATACGGATTGAATTCACACTCTTGATAATCAAGCTCGGGCTCGCCATCAATTAAGTTCCCGGGTGTATTCTCTTGCCAGTTGCCGGCTTCATCAAAGTAGCCATCAGACGCCAGATAGTCACCGTATTTTTCGAGAATTTCGTGATCGTTGTCCGAGGTTGTCACAGTTGATGGGTCGGCAAGCCCGGTGTATTCGGGGTCTTCTGGGTGTGTAATCGTCTGGGAGCCATATCCATGATTTTCTCCTTCGGTATGACCGTTGATGTATCCGCTTGAAGTCTGTGCGTTATGCTTTCGCTGTAGCCATCGAGTGGCCACGAGCAATTTTTGAAGATATAAGTATGGCGGGGGACCGCGCTGCGCCTGCGCCTGCGGATCCCCATGGTACCCTCCTTGTATGAAAACCTTTCGGCAAAAAGAGCGCCACACTAATATCTCACATCTGTTACGCAGGGTAAGCAAGATACCTTTGCGTGCAAACCATTGCGCAGTTGGAGAGTTGACCGAGAGATATTCGCGAAAAGCCAAATAGTCGCCGTGAACGATCAAGCGGCACAGAGGATCAAATTGCTCTGCTAGGCCCTGAGCCTCAGGTCGTTCCAAAAGGGCTCGGGATGGAAACCGGCCCATGATTATATTGCAGGGGATGAGATATGTCAAGATCAGGTTTCGTTGACTCAACGCTTGACGATGACATTGATCGTAAGCAGACTGGAGAGCGATTTGAGCGGGATAAAAGAGGTTGTTGGAGAAAAGATAACGACCAAGATAATAAAGGTATGTGACACGCTGCGAGGCTGGGAAATGAGCTAGCGGTGGAGATTGTGCAGAAATGCTGGAAAACATCTGCTCAGCATTTCGCAATTTACCACACTAAATCCATGTCAGCCGCAGAGGTTACAAACAGTCGAAAATACGGACACATACCTGGAAAAGAAGTTTCAGACACAAGTTCGCCATGAGATAAATTCCTTTTCGCTTTCCCTCGGGTTTCGCATGTGGGCCTGGTGTACCACTGCGGTCGGTCAAACATTTGATAAAAGCCTCGCGTACCACGTTCGCCGATTTTTCCACCAGAGTAACCTTCTCAACACTCTCTTGGTCAGCACCTCCCTCCATGCGGAGAATATGGGCTATCAATTCAGGACGTCGGTCTAAGCCCATAGCTAGTTTTGCTAAGACTTTAGACATATAGAGCACGGTGGGGAGAACGACGACCCCCATTTGGCTATCTCCAAGAGAGAGAACGCATTGACTGTGATTCCAGTATTAGTGAGCATTTCCACAGGGTTGAAAGTTTGGCATGGATTCCCTCTTTTACTCACTTTAAGAGTCCCTTGAGTAGGTTGTAGGTCTCGAGTAGGTTTTCAACGTTGACATCTCGCATGAAGCTGAAATAAAGCCGCACAAATGTAGGAAAAGCCGACCATGATGAGCCACCTTTAATTTTGGGGACCAGTCCTTCACAGCGTTGTTGCAGCGCGGTGTCGCTGTCAGGGCCGGGTGGGTATCGTTGGCGCAACTCCACAATCATTTGCTGATAGATATCCGAGAGAGGAGGCTCGATCTGAAGAAAGTCTTGGAGTTTTGCACCATCGCGATTCTGGACCAATTCCACCAAGCTGCCGAGGAATTGATCTAAGATAGGCGTGGCAGCCATGTTTTCGGGGAATGGGCGAAGATCTGCAGTTCTTTGAATCGTATGAATTGTTGGTCAAGAACCAACCCGAGTCAGTATTCAGGATGAAGAAAGTCTTTTGAGCCAGGTCATGTCGTTTATCCTCTCCAGATCAATTGCGTCAATCGAGCTCAAAGCAGGCTGTAAATTTCGCGGAATATCGAGAAGAAGAAGAAAGTCGCGACTTCAGCGGAGAAAGCGCGGAGGTGGCAGAAAGAAGGGTTCACCGCCCGGGAGTATGGATACAAGTAATATGAAACAGACAAACAGCTAGTATTTTTGTAGAAAGATGTTATATATATAGATACATAATTACATATATTGCGAGTGGGGGATACCAAGATACTCAACTGCTTTATATGCAAGGATTTGATACTCGTGGTGGAAGTAGACTCGCTGAAAAAGTAAGCCACATCTGCGAGCTATGTATATCTATACCATGGTGAGTTACCGTATGTAAAATCACAAGCTGCAGCTGTCAGACTAATCATGCATAATTTTGATGCAAGATTGAAAGACCATCATTGGTTTGAATAATGCACAATTATCACGTTGGCGACAGATACCTGTTCCCTGTACAGCAAACAGGAAAAGTTGATCCATGATTGAAATGGCTCAGCATAGGGTTTCATGAGAAGCACTGATGATGTTGATAGTTTATGATTGATCTCAAAGTATAGTACAAGTATCATTGTGTGAGTTGTTGGCCAAATTAAATGACTCTACAGTATACAATATTTTTTTATCTCCAGTAAATACAATCAGTCTTCTTTGTTCCTCGGCATGCCGAATGGAGTCCATGGATGATGTCATGGCATCAGCAATCACATGAAATCGCCAACTTCAACAAGCTCTCGACGAGTGCTCCACTGGTAACGTCACGCCACTCTCAGTCCCTGAAATACAAAAGACTGGATTCTGGCACACTCAGAGGATCTTTATTCCTTTTTCCAATTTCCAGTCTTCTTCCCAAAAATCGCAATGGCGGCAGATTCGTCGATTCCCGCCATTATTCGGCATCCATTTGTCCAGAGCTTCACCTGGTTTTACTTAATTCTCCAGGCCATTCTTCGATATGTGTTCTCCCCAATTCCACCTCCTCCCTTAGCGGATGACAAAAAGGATATCCCAAAGAAAAGGGTGGCTGTCATCGGAGCCGGTGTGACTGGAGTCTCTTCAGCCGCCCACTGTGTTGGGCATGGTCTTGATGTACAATTATTCGAGTCTAGATCTAAGAGTCGTGGTCTAGGTGGTATTTGGAGTGTAAGATATCTCCTCCAATTTGACTGGAAGTTACTACAGCAAACTAATTGAGGACACAGCGAGTCAATTCTACCTCCGCTCTTCAGGTGCATAGCCTTATGTATCGATTCCACCCATCAGTCCATTATGATAGCGCCTATCCGAGCCAGAAACAGATCAAGGAACAAGTTGTTCAACTTTGGAAGCGCTATGATCTCAACCGGCGTACGGTGTTCGACACTCGTGTCACCTCCGTCAAAAAGACAAAAGATGGCAAGTGGATCATTAATGACGATGAAGAGACATATGGTCGATTCGATGGTGTGCTCACGGCCGTGGGCGTCTGTGGAGACCCCAAGATGCCGACACTACCAGACCAAGATAAATTCAAGGGTCGGATCTTTCACTCGTCTGAACTAGATGGCAAAGATGCGAAGGACAAGAAGATTGTTATTGTTGGTAGCGGTGCCAGCGCAATTGAAGCGCTTGAGTTCGCCGTCAAGTCCGGGGCAGCCGAGATTGATGTCCTGTCACGATCCGAAAAATGGATTATTCCTCGGAACATCCTCGTACAGTCCTTGTTGGCCTTCAATATTTTCGGGCAGGAGACATCGCTTTCCTGGATTCCCGAGTGGCTACTGCGCAAATTCTTTTACCGGGACCTTCAGGACATTGCTCCGACAGACGATGGAATCTTCACTCAGACCCCTATGGCCAACTCAGAGCTCTTTGACCAGATTCGCCAGGGTAAAGCACGCTGGCTACGAGGCGACATCGTATCCGTGGAGGAAAATGGTATCCTTTTCAACCACCGTGCGAAGGGAGTGCCCAAGGGCGGACCCGGAAAGGAAGCTCTTGTTGAAGCGGACATCATTGTTATGGCTACGGGATTTAAACGACCTTCTTTGACTTTCCTACCAGACGAAGTCTTCCAGGAACCTTATGGACCGCCAAATTGGTACCTGCAAGTCTTCCCACCCAAGTACCCGGATGTCTGTGCCAATAACAGCACATATGTCAATGCAATTGGAACTGTTGGAAACATGCACATCGGAATTTATACTCGATTCTTGATCATGTTTTTGACAGACCCCTTGACACGTCCTACGGAAGGATGGATGAAGACATGGATCGATTTCACACGTTTTATGAAGCGGCTGGCGCCCACAAAAGCATTCGACTTCTTTACTTACTCAGAGCTGATTTACTGGTACTTCTTCGTGCTTCTCGTTAATCCTTTCCGATGGAAGTGGGCTCTTTTCGTGTTCTTTGGTTTAGGCCGCGCTTTGCCTTTGAAGGTAGTCGAACACGAGAACTCATTCCGTCAAGAGCTACTCAAGTCACGCAAACACAATTAATGATGGCAGGCATTATGCATGGTGATACGACAAGAAGCGTTTTCAAGGGATAAATCGAATTCGGCACTCGCGAACTGTTGAATGTTGATAGTTATATGAAATGAATTTTCTTCCTTTTTACTACTATTTAAGGATTGCTCGGTAGGAATAATGTCGAACATTGGTATTAATTGCGATTTATTTGAGGCATTGAAATTATTCTATGGAACTTGCAGAGCTCTCATACATATCATATCTGACGAATTTCTCCAACTATTGATCCTTGATCTCCGGAATCTTCTTCTGGATGTCATAGGCTAGGTTTCCTTGTGCAACTCGACCAGGAAGGTAGCCATTTTCTTCTAACCACAACATCGGCCATAGGAGCGTCACACCCATCACGCAGAAGAGTGTTGCAATCAGATGCCAGATGGTGACTAGCCAATGCCCAACGTGCGGTACCACGAACTTGACGAATTCAGAGCTCTGGTAGAGATCTTCCTGTTTGGTAATGTAGTACAGCGTACGATCACCATTGGTCGGCGCATTACTCTGGGGGGCATCCGTTGTGAGGTCCAGGACAGTTGTTAATGTCACGGGTGCAACGTGAAATGGAACAACCCAGATGGAGAAAATTTGCGACATGTGAACATAAAGCTTCAGGTTCTTCTCATCGAATGCTAGATAACTATTAACAGAGTGTGGCGCGATGCGCAGGAGACAAAAAATAAGATACACACCAATCGAATGAATCTCCATCTCAATTCGAGGTGACATAACCTTGTACCATTGAAAGATCTTCAACACCCACCACCGACTGCCCTCAAAACTGGGAACGCGACAAAATGGGTGGACGAACGAGGCATTTCGCGTGAAGTACCGCTCGAGAGTCGTCTCTTGTAAGGATGGGATTGATTGAGTCAAAAGCTGAATGACCGTCGGGATTTCTTGCACTATAGGCGAAAATGATTAGCAACATGAGCTTGAATCATCTTCAAGCTCACGATAGTTACAAACCTGGGTGCTCCATGATGAGAATGAGAGAAGTATGTAGTTTGCAACTTCAAGTTTGGACTTGTTGGAGATTTGAAGATATCAAGTTGGCTGCTATGACATCATCCCATGCTTCCCGGGTTTGACATGTGAACACCCGAACCCCCCTGCTTTTGATTGATCATATGTCACCGAATAGAATTGGTTGATGATTGACAAACTTTAGAAGGCAGGGCTGACGTGAATGTGATTGGAATTTCCATATAATCAAACTTGTATGATTGGGGTAATATGCTCTTTGATTGAATCAGCTCTACTGGAATTACGACCTACAGAGAATCTCGGCAAGCCGATTACTCCGGCCCGATGAATTTCAAAGAGCGCGCAAAAACGGGTCAATCTATAAGTTGAATGCATAAGGAATCTGGGAATTTGGACTATATTCTGTGCAGAGTGCGGATATCCAGAGCAAAGAGAATGATTTTAAATGCCATGTCAACTCCATCGATGAGCCCCCAATACATAATAAACAAGAATGTACAATAGCATGCTTCTACCGCTTCCAAGAATCAATCTTTTTGCGACGCTTGTCGAACATATCACCCACTCCAGCGCCATCACTGCGGTCATTTGCTTTTCTTTTGCGGCTTTTCTCCAATGCAGCGCCGCCATTCTTAGCCCGTCGAGTAAGACGCTCAATTCGGTCGGCGCCTTCAGTGAGACCTCTCCACTCATCCCCACCAAATGTAGAATCTCGGTGACCACCCCGTCGCTTAGCCAACTCCTTTTTGGTTTCCTTGGGTAGACGGACGAAGTTGGTTTCTTCGTAGGTTGTTCTCTCTTGCTCGCGCTCGCGGTCTCTCTTAGACTTGATCTGGCGACCTCCATCGAGAATGGTGCTTCCAATACTGGGTTCGGCCATCGGGGCAGACGACATTTCGGCGCTGACGAATTCGTCGATGACATTTGATCGCTGGGGTCTGCGATCTTGACGCCCGCGGCGCTCTGTCTCTGTTGATGGGAGTGCGGTGGGCATAATCTTCGGTGGTCGGTAGATTCCATCACTCGGAGTGTCTTTGGCGGATTCGGCAGATTTGGCCTGTTGTAGCTGCGCTTCAGGCTTGGCCTTGGCAAACGCACCGAGATTGGGTCGGAACGCCATCTCATCCAAGTCTTCCTCATCCTCATCACTATCATCGCTATCACTGGCCTCCTCCGAAGATTCAGCTTCGCTGCCTGAGCCTTCAGCCTTCTTCGACTTGCTCGGCTTAGTAGGACGTTCCGTGCGCTCTGCATCCTCCGCTGCCTTGATAACCTTGTCGACCTGGTATTTCAATCTTCCTTCCAGCGGACGCACACCACGGTCCAGAAAGACGCGGAGCTCGACTAGTTTTTTAACCACCTCATCACTCAGAGAATTGTCATCAGCCTCCGGCTTCTTACTGGAAGACGCTTGTCGCAATTGAAAAATGATCAAGAAAACAAGGTTGTGAAGGTAGGATAGAAGGATCTCGCTTTTGGCGTCAAGGAGGGAGATGCCGTCTTGGGGAGGTTCAATCGAAACATCGGAGGGTGCATCTTTATGAGAAACGGGCAGGGATGAACCCGCAGTAGACAAACATGAATTTAGGTTCTCGAGGAGAGCAGATAATGTCCCACTGCGCGCTGGCGCATTCTCCGTCGAAGCCATCGTTGAATATAAAAATGAATTCTCGCAGGTCAAACTTCTTTCCGCTTGGAAATTATTTTTCGACAGTTCAATTTTCCCACTACTCACCGCTTACCGCATACAGCTACCAATTATCTTATCTCCACGTGATATTTCAATATAGCCCATCACGTGACTCCTAGCAAGCTGGCCCTTCGTCATTGGATTTCCCGCCGAGTCTCTCCTGTCTTCTTTTGCTTGGAGACGTCCAAAGTGTTCCTTGGTGAACCCCCCCAACGAGCAAAAACACTGGGTTTTATCAACAGTGGTGATTCTAAATGATATGATCTGATCGGATATTCAGAGATTAGAATCATATTCGGAAAACAAATATACAAACAAATCAATTCCTAGGGATTCTTGTCTCCTTCATCAAAACATATGAGGCTGAATTGAGCAGCCCCCAATCTCTCTTTCGCCCACCCACCATGCGCTTCCTCGACAATATCCCTCTGATCGCGTCAGCACTTCTCACGATCCCTTCACTATCCGCCGCGTTCTATCTTCCCGGCGTTGCTCCGACCTCCTATGACAAAAGCCAGACCGTACCGGTCTTTGTGAATAGTCTGACACCCGGACTATCGCACGATGATCAGCTCCACTCCGTCTTCTCTTATGAATACTATCATGCCGCGTTCCATTTCTGTCGGCCTAAGGATGGATACCATGATGTAAGAGAATCATTAGGAAGCATTCTGTTCGGAGACCGGATCTATACCTCCCCGCTCGAGGTCCACATGGCTCAAAATGAGACGTGTAATGCCATGTGCGAGCAAGTCACATTTGACGATAGAAGTGCCAAATTTACCAATCGCCGAATTTCTCAAGGATACAACATCAACTGGCTCATTGATGGACTCCCCGCGGCCCAGCTGAACCTAGATGGCAACACTGGTACTGAGTTCTATAACCCTGGATTTGCCCTGGGTAGTTTGGATGACAATGGAAATGCGCTGCTCAACAATCATTTTGATATTATCATCGACTATCACCGCGTTGGCTTCGGCGGCAAGGACAAATATCGAATTGTCGGAGTTCTCGTCCAGCCTGACAGTCGCCGTGACTCTGGCGTTTCGGAAAATGGCGAAGCAAACTGCGGGACTCACGGTCAATTTTTGAGTCTCAGTGAAGATGAAGACACACCAGTGACTTGGACTTATAGTGTCATCTGGAGAGAGAGTAACACCGCCTGGGCTACTCGTTGGGACAAGTATCTGCATGTCTATGACCCGAAGATTCACTGGTTCTCTCTTATCAACTCTGCCGTTTTCGTCGTTTTCCTTGTCGGTATGGTCAGCATGATTCTGGTCCGGGCTCTTAAAAAGGATATTGCACGCTACAATCGCCTGGAATACAGTCTTGAGGATCTTGATGGAACTTCCGCCGCAGTTGAGGATGGCATCCAGGAGGACTCGGGATGGAAGCTGGTTCACGGCGATGTGTTCCGCTGCCCTAAATCTCCCCTGTTGCTAAGTGTGATGCTGGGCAACGGTGCCCAACTATTCATGATGACTGGTGTGACTGTTGGTAAGTGGCTATCATCTGTTATACCAAATGTGTCCCATTCTATCCCAACCTACCCTACCTCTCATCTCCTTCTTCATGCCTTTACTAACGTCTTACATAGCCTTTGCCCTTCTGGGTCTCCTTTCTCCGGCCAATCGTGGATTTTTGGCTACTGCCATTCTGCTCATCTCGGCTGTCTTTGGCGCCATCGGCGGATATGTCTCATCTCGCGTGTACAAGTCCTTTGGTGGTGAAGCGTGGAAGCGTAACATCATCTTGACTCCACTGCTTATCCCTGGATTCATTTTTGGCGTATTCTTCTTGCTCAACCTATTTGTCTGGGCTAAAGGCTCTAGTGGCGCGGTCCCCTTCGGTACGATGCTTGCATTGGTCGTGATCTGGTTTGTGATCAGTGTTCCGCTGAGTGTGGCGGGTAGCTGGATTGGATTCCGACAAGCGGTATGTATCATCCATTCCCTTTAATGATTCTATATTTGCCAGTACTCACCATGCTGATTTCTATTCCAATAGCCTCTGGAAGGCCCGACCAAAACGAACCAGATTCCCCGCCAGGTTCCTCTGATGTCGGGTAGCCTGCGCACCATCCCATCTATTTTCTTGACCGGAATTCTCCCCTTTGGTGCTATCTTTGTCGAGTTATACTTCATCATGACCTCGCTATGGACCAACAAGATCTATTACATGTTTGGTTTCCTGTTCCTATGCTACGGACTGATGATCATCACCTCAGCGGCCACGACAATCCTTCTCGTCTACTTCTTGCTCTGCGCCGAGAATTACCGGTGGCATTGGCGCGCCTTTGCTGGAGCGGGTATGACCGGTGGATATGTTTTCCTCAATGCCCTCATCTTCTGGGCGACACGCGTCAGTTTCGGCGGTCTGACCGGTGCCGTGCTGTACGTGGGATATTCGGCACTGATCGGATTTGTTGTGTTCATTCTCACTGGTCAGTTACTCTTTTTCTTCAGTCCCTTGTCCGATTTTTATTTATTTCTCATTACTTACTATTGACTATTGCAGGCTCGATTGGATTCTTCGCCAGCTGGGCCTTTATCCACCGCATCTACGGATCCATCAAGGTGGACTAGATCGACTGTATTTTTATAGCGCATTGCCGGGGTTTCCAATCAATTCAATAGTTAGATTATTCCTATCAAGCCCTCTCCATTAGAAATTACCCTTTGCCAATCTAGAATTGTCCATACTGTATACTGCTTAAATTCTCAATAATGTCCGATGCCAAGCCTCGGAGGGTCTGGACTTCCTCGCCACTCCGCTTCTTCCTCTTCTTCCCCTTGCAGCTTTGTCTTTCTTTTCCCCCTCCACGAATTTATCATTTGCTCAAATTCAAGCAACCCATCTGTCTCTCTGTCCCTTGCTTGCTCTTAGAATCTTCTTTTATCAACCTCCTTCGATCACGAATCTCTGTGTGGCCCACCTCCGCCACAGCTCAGCCACACATTTCCCCCCGATTCTACCCCGCGTCCTTCCATCTTCCTTTTCTCCCTCGACCGGACCAAAAAAAAGTAAACCAAAGGAAGAATAAACAACAAGGGGAATACGAAGGCAGAGACGATAATCGATTATTCCACTATTTTGCATGTGCTGTCGACTATCTTGATCTCGGTTACTGGTGTTTGACCATGGGCAAGTCGTAAGTGCGACCCCCTCATCTCCGATGCGCTGGAATGGCGGAACGGCGGAATTTCAGGTACAATCGAATCGCACTATAGAATGATGGTAGAGAAAGGGGTATCATCATCCGGAGCATTCTCTATCAGTCTACTTGGCTTGACACTGCTGGTGCTGGTGCTGGTGCTGGTGCTGCCGTCGCCGCCCTTCTATCCGGAGATGGGGTTTGCTGGGGATTTGATGCGCGGTTCTAACATGACAATAGACAGTCGAAGCTCTCACCTTCCCAACTGGATGAGTTGCAAAAAGCCACTCATTTCGACAAGAAGGAACTGCAACAATGGTATAAAGGTATGCCTTGTTTTTCTCTCTTCCTCACTGCGTTCTCTACTGACCATACCTACCAGGTTTCCTCAAGGACTGCCCCAGTGGCACCCTGACAAAAGAAGAATTCCAGAAGATTTACCGGCAATTTTTCCCCTTTGGCGATCCATCATCATTTGCAAATTATGTGTTTAGGGTCTTCGATTCGGATAATAGTGGGATGATTGATTTCAAGGAGTTCATCTGCGCCTTGTCGGTGACATCACGCGGCAAGATGGAGGATAAACTGGATTGGGCATTCCAACTGTACGATATTGACGGTGACGGCAAGATCACTTACGACGAAATGCTGGCCATTGTCGAGGCGATCTACAAGATGGTAAGTTCTTCCTTACCTTTCTCTTCACTGATTTCAAGTAATAACACCGAATAGGTTGGATCGATGGTGAAACTCCCCGAAGACGAAGACACGCCGGAGAAGCGAGTGCGCAAGATCTTCCGCATGATGGACAAGGATGAGAATGGTAGTTTAGATATTGAAGAGTTCAAGGAGGGTAGTAAACGCGACGAGACTATTGTCAGTGCATTGTCGTTGTATGATGGACTGGTATAAGTTGGAAGTTTTGAAGAGGACCTTTGAGAGAGTCCGGCGCATTTTGTGAATTCTTCTGGGCCGGTTTTGTGCATATCATGAATGTATCCTATTATTATATTTCATTCTATTATCTATTCATCCTCTATTATTCTATTCTATCCTATCCTAATTTTATATCCTATTCTATTCTATATCCTGTATATCTTATATTTTATATCTCGTCCCTTTGATTGTGCTGACCGCCCCCAACTCTCGCTTCTTGAACTTCATCTATATCTACATCTACTTTCTACATCTACCCTACACTATCTTCCATCAACACAATTCATTCCTCAATGCTATCGTCTACTTTCTACTTGATGCCTTGACCCAGTATGCTCCCAGCGCCCCGACGCTGTTTGCGATGCGCCTCTCTCTCCACTTCAGTCAGTCTCCCCTCCCCCCCCCCCCC
>Ga0102593_1000581_pt1 | contig 58358 bp, 51 predicted proteins | sample AraplaCol_mMS_r2_2_FD_76862 | JGI IMG/M metagenome (GOLD analysis project Ga0102593, IMG submission 76862) | Arabidopsis root microbial communities from North Carolina, USA - plate scrape MF_Col_mMS_r2 (SPADES assembly) (version 2) | ecosystem: Host-associated > Plants > Roots > Endosphere... | reverse complement strand
GGGGGGGGTCTCCCCTTTTTTCTCCTTGTATTACATGTTTTTTTTTTTTTTTTCTTTGGTTGTTCCCCCCCTCCAGCCCCTGTTTTTTTTTTTTTTTTTTTTTAATCTTCTATTTAACCATTGAATGTACAATGGATTAGAAACTTGGATATTGGGTGTAAGCTCATTCAACATTGATATCCGTCGGTGGAGGACTCCATAAGGCTGTTAGGTTGTCCAGTCTCTCGGATCCTGAAGATCGAGTCGAATCATCCTGTACCACTAGCCTGCCTGGAGCTCCTCCGCGTTAAGCCACATCGAGCTCCGTGATCTGCAAATCTCTCCCGTTTGAGCTCCAGTCTTGGCGCGCACGCGCGCTCTCCGTGTTTCCATGGTCTGAGGTGGGTCCTCCACCGAGCTTCGACTGTGCGTGGCTCTGAAACCAGCAAGATCTGAGATCCTCCGCATCAACTTGACGTCAATTCTGCGTCGCTCAAGATGACATGGCACCATCCAACTACAGTATCAATCCCCCGTTGTCATCTCAGTATTGGCATCATGTTGTACTATGTACCCATGTACAGTAAGTACACTAGAACTGCGTACACCTACTGACTACAACATGCATACATTGTACATACAGACATAGTGCGGGAGGCCTCCGTATTGTACGATAATCGACTACCGTATCAATCAATGATTGTCTAACCTCGCCTCCTCTTTGGGCTTCCCACTACTGCCCAAACTATTGATTTCGGGTTTTGCTTTCTCCAAGCGAAGCATCATCACACCACAAAGTCTGCACTCTCTTGACTGATTTTCTGCTCTTTCGTCGACCCCGTACCAAACACAAACCACACAGCCACACATAAACTGATGTGGGTGCTTCATCTCAATTCCCCTGCACTAGGGGAGCGGGTCCGGAGGGCAATTACGGAGACATACTATGTAATGTAGTAAGCCAATTTAATTGTGGCGATGGGGCTGTGCAGCTACTACACACTCCGTAACTTCGGAGATCACGACGATACTAACACTCAGAATGGTTTAAGTAACTCCTGGTTGACAAATTTTTGATCTGATTTCAAGGATCTGCCAGGTGGATATACATAGGTTTGAGAGAAGCTCTTGCTATCCACAGTGGAGTATTCTATTCCTTTGAAGGTTGAAATCTCCTATTTCCTTGTTTCCCGATTTGGCATGACCCTCTCTACTCCGTAAATTCGGTCGCATGAGGGCTTGAACGAACCTTTTGATGGAGAATCGCCGTTCTTCCAGGGGATCAACCTCGGGATATTAGGCTACAGGATTCATTCCTATCATGACCCACAAATAACACTATGAAGACTCCGACATATTCTGTTCATTGGTTGGAGTTCTTCTACATGTACATACATACAGTACTGTACGCTCCTCATTCATCAATTGGAGCTCTTTAAAGTATCCAATGGCTCCAGTACTCTAGATTATCTGCATGACATGTGATACATTGGATTTCCATCTTTACCTGTGCTTTGACCAGTACCGACGTGCGTCTTCAACTACCCGCCCTTCCCATCCCTCGCTTGCCAAAGGCCCTATTACCTCCACTTTGCTTTGTCCAACCGCAAAGACTTCGCGACAAGGTAGATCTAAAGTGAGGTTCTCCGGGTTTCCTGCTCCGATCATATCCTGCAGTGTTTTCTCTGAGGCGAGATACACCAGTCGACCAATATGCGCCCAGTAAATCGTTCCCGCACACATGGCACAGGGTTCCCAGGTTGATATCATAGTACATCCAGCAAGATACTCCCAGGAATAGTTGTCGGCGGCATTACGAGCAAGCTCGCATTCTGCGTGGCGTACGTGGGATAGCGACAGCGATGACATGAGTTGCGTGGTATTATCGGGCGCTAGCAAAAGAGCCGCGAATGGTCTTTTGTTATGGATGTCTTGACCAGATCGCTGCAAATCCAGACATCGCAACGCACCACTATCGAGTTGTGCTGGGGTAAATGGCGATAGACCTGCTAGCTTGGCCATGCTAAATTGATGTTAAGCCAGTGCAAAGTAAATTGAATTTTGGAAGTTACAAAGCGTCACAACTTCAGGTTGGACCATTCAAGAGTGGAGTTATGGATATAGGTGCAAGATATATCGATCTTCTACTTTCAAGCAAAACGGCGGGATCCGACGATCAACACCGGAAAGCGGGAGAAATGCATCCTCTCACCCGATACAAGTGACTTACTAGTGAGCGGTAGTTAACTACTACTAACTGGTACTTAGTAAGTACCTAGTTACTATAAGTTAGAGTAACTGATAAAAAGTACGGGCAACGGGTTGAAGAACTTGAATATTCCCAACACTTGCGGAATCAAGACCTACTAGTTATCCAATTCTATCAATGTAAGTCCCAAGCGATTTTGATGCCCCCAAAAACACAGTAATTATCATAAATTATAATCCGATAGCTCAACAACCAAACGCTAGATTAATTTGCGCATTGAGACATTAGTTCTTTCTGCTAGTATAGAGATAAATGCCCTCAAGTTCAATTGATTTTCAAAGGTTTGAACAATGGTTTCATAGCGGTACCGAAAACTTTTCGATAATATATTTCAAACATTCAACTATACACCTCAGTTTAGAATTACTTTGTCATTTTATACCTTATACAAGTGACAGTATCACTTGATAATACTGTTAGTATACAATACTCATCATAGTCTCTCGATTACTTAATCCACCTTGAAGGTTGTTGAGATATAAGATCGTGATCAACGGTATTTACTATGTGTTTATCCACCTCGTTTGTGACTTAGGTTCTATCAAGAATGAATCTTACTTGAAATTTGCTACGATATTGGAGATCTTCCTCAATTACCTGATAGCACCGCTACGTTGTGAATAAGATGGTCAATAGATTGGTGGCCCTGGCCAGTATTCTAACAACAATTTTAAGACGTTCATGTGACATTTCACGCCTAAACAGTGGAGTATTATCTTACTTGCTTCAAGTTCTTTGGTGCCTCCTACACCAGTCTGAGTGAGCTTGGGTTCGCACGGCCAAAATCCCCAGTGGCCCTGGGTGGATGGAAGCCGATTTATACAGCCCTGTATAACTTTATAGCAGCAAAGTATAATCAGATTATATAACATATGGTATTGCGCTTTATACAGATCGTTATAGGGTAAATTACATTTATATACATTTATATCATCATCGCAAGACCCCTGGACTTGAATTAGGCGTCGCAGTCTCACTCACTCGACCATCAGAAGATAATTTCGAGGATGCACGCGTTCGCTGTAACGCAATATTCTCCGGGGTGTCACATATTCGTGCCTGGCTGTCACTATCTGCCGGGGGTTGATTGTTGTTATGAAGAGAAAGATCCACGAAATCCGATAGATCTGTTGGGTTGGAATTGGTGCTGCCGAATTTCTGGGTGGTGGCATCGACCAACTTGCCAAGAATGGCGTATTCCAATTTGAGTTTGACGCTGTAGGCGAAGGCTTTGAGGGAAACGTGAACGTCGAAGAGATCTGAGTACTGGAGGCCGATAATCGCTGCATCCATGCAGATCATGGCGAGGTTGACTACCAATAGCTGAACCAAAGTTCCTCGATAATTACCCCTTGGACGGAGGTTTAAGAGTCGGACTGCTTCCCAAGAGTATATCAAAGATAGGATGGCCTCTTGGAGGGAGAAGGCGATCAATTGGATGCGCTCGAAGACATTGAATCCGGGGGTGAAGAGGGCGGATTTATTGGAGTGACTTCCGAGTTCGAGAACGGATGCAGGGACGTGGAAAACGATCGCATCGACGATTATCATGGCGAGAGTGCAGCGGAGGACGGTTGGATTATGGACAACAAGATGCAGACGAGACCAAAGAACCAATGATTGACCCGTCACCATGCCCACCCAGGCAATGAGCTCCATGGCCACAGGGAAAAGGTTGGTATAGACATTGAAGATGAGGAGAATGTATCCTAGACCAAAAGGGATGATGCAAATTGAAGAAACAAGTAGGCACCAAAAATAGCAGCCGCCATATCGTTTGAAGGTAGTGAAGCAGAGAACGACCAATTCTAATGCGTTGTACCAAGCGATGGCAAAGAGACACGCGACAGCAGTTCTCTCAGCAATCTGACTAGTAGTCGAGCGTGCGGCTAGGCCGTAATTGCTGCCGTAAATGTCGCCGTCGGACATAAGGGCATATTCTCTGCCGTCGGTCAAGTGCGGAGAAGGGTAGACCGGGCGTTCAACTTGGAAAGTTGAAGATTACAAGCAATTCATCAGATTCGTACTCGCCCAAGTCAATGGCTGACTTGGCAGCATAAGGGGGGGGGATGCGTAAATGGTTATCCAGATGTAGTATAGATAAATGAGTAGTGGTATATGGAGTTTGCGAGGGGATTTGGATATGTAAATGAGGTTGAAAAAGACTAGAACAGCATGGTCAGGAAGAGAAGACACAGGGAAAGAAGATGTGAGGCGAAAAAGGTACAAGGAGGCGGCGGGACTGCAAGATAATGACCAACCCCAGTAGTCGATTTAAACCGAGTACGATTGGTCTAAAGGATCGATGTTGTGGAGACAAACCATGGAGGCGACCCGCGAGCGAACGGCTATAGGTGAACCGCGTGAGGGGAACCCAACAATTTGGAAACGCTAATTGCTTGGGCCCCGATAACGGCTAGTAAAAGGAGGTTGGAGACCTTCCCATTTGGTATAAGGGTGAAGTATACATGTCTACACTCGCAGTTAACGAGCTACATAGTAAAGATGTCAAGTAATGCCTCTTCTCCCAAGTAAGAGATGATTCGGCTCATTGTGCATAAAATACTCTATGCACTACGGTAAATTGTACAGACTGTAGTTCATGTGAGAGTCCCCAATTGATGCCATTTCCCACCAATGAGGCGTCGGCTGGTCAGTGCTCAAAGATAAGAGAATGTCCATTACGCTGGATAGTTAGTCTATAAATTGTATTTTGTACATCCCAGAATCTCAATCTAAGTGTAATACTGCTGAACATATACAACGAATAGCAACTACTAATGAAAATTAACTAGCTATTCTAGTAATTCTACACTTAGTGTGTCAAGACATTAAGGCAACTGGAGGGCAAATTCACCAATGCTAGTATACAACCAGGTGGTTGTATACTCCGACACTTCAACCAATCAGCGTTGACCCATCATCTTTAACTTTGCTTGAACCACGAATGTCTATTAGAAATTGTCGGCTGATAGGATTCGGCAAAGATAGACATATTTTTAAACATAACCCAGAATGAACTCGGACACCGACCGACGTTCGGTATTCAAGATGCATTCTACAGATACTGCAGTATCCACTAGCACCTGTAATAAGAATAATCTGGATAGTAATGAAGGTTGGTCGAGAACAAATACTATTACTAGTGTTAGTAATAGACCACAGAGTCATGATGTAATATGCTAATGTACTCTGTTAACAAATTGGGATATATCGTTCATTGTCGTCTAAAATCTCGTAGGAAAGTAATCCTCTATAAACTCAAGCGTCAAACATGGGAAAGCAACTGCGATGCACGATAGAGAAATCCAGAAAAAAGATCCTCTTGCAAGCTTCTTACCTCCGCTTTTTTGGTAGAAAAAAAAACAATTCTTGACAAACCTGTGACATCCAGTAGGAGATCTTAAGAGTTAAAGATCTAAAAGGATAGATTCTCTACATTTGCTCAAAGTACTTTTCCCAGCCCAGCTCGCGGAGCTTAGTACCCTTCTTCTCCATGTTTTCAGCGCGTGCCTCTTCAGCATATGCCTCCACCTTACGCTGGATGCTTGGGTCAAAGGACCCCAGAATGCGGGCTGCCAAAAGCGCCGCATTGATGCTGTTATTGATACCGACAGTTGCCACGGGGACACCTGTAAAGTTTACATATTAGTTTGGAAAGAGAAAATCAAATCAACTTGTAGTCACTTACCGCGTGGCATCTGAACAATGCTGTAGAGGCTGTCGACGCCATCCAAGGAGCTGCCCTTGACAGGGACTCCGATAACGGGAAGAGCAGTGTGAGCGGCGGCCATGCCGGGAAGATGAGCGGCACCGCCAGCAGCAGCGATGATGACTTTGATGCCTCGTGACGCAGCCTCGGCCGAGTACTCCGCCATGTAATCCGGCGTCCGGTGGGCCGAAGTGATTTCAACAGCAGGCTCAATACCGAAGTAGTTCTGCAGCAGCTTCAGACCAGGCACAAGTGTCTTAAGATCACTGTCGGATCCCATAACAACCGCAACTTGGGGAGCGGGTTTTAAGGGTCCAGACTTCTGCGCCTTGGTCTTGATATCAGTACGCTGGGCCCGCATATCGTCCACAACGTCAATCAGAGGCTGAATCATCGTCTCGGCCTCATGCATAGTGGCAGCAGTAACAGTGATATGCCCCATTTTGCGTCCAGGCTTGGCGTCTCCCTTACTATACAGATGGATACTAGCGTTAGGGATAGAAAGCGCAGACTCGGCGGCCTTCAAATGCGAGTCAGGCGTAGCGCCGCCGATGATGTTGAGCATGATAGAGGGCTGGCGGATTTCAAGGCTCTTGGCGGGAATAGGGAGGTCCATGATGGCACGAATGTGGCTGTCAAATTGCGACAGAGCACATCCCTCAATGGTGTAGTGACCTGAGTTGTGAATCCGGCTAGCAAGCTCGCACAGCATGAGGCTGTTGTCTTCAAGGAGGAACATTTCAACACCGAAGGCACCCTTGCCCTCGAAAGCAGAAACTGCCTTTCTTGCAAGGGCCTGTGCCTCTCTGTTAATAGCCTCGGGTACATTACGAGCCGGCGCATAGACCAGCTTGCATATGGAGTCTTCTTGAACCGTCTCCACGGTGGGATATGACAACACTTCGTCCTTGGTCTTGATAACCATGACAGCCAATTCCTGGAGCGAAGACATATTAGATTTGATGAAAAAGGCGAAAATGGAAGCTGGGTTTTGCGCACCATCTTGAAGTAGGCCCACTTCTCGGCGTATAATGGGCGGTCTTTGAGGGCTTCAAGAGCCTCAGGGATATCGGCCTTGGAGTTCACGCGAAAGTTACCTAGCGAGATGTAAGCATACTGTGCAATATAGCAGAGCAGCCTGAAAGCCTGAAGGCTGCTTACCGCGCCCATCATATGCCATCGTCTTCGACTTCAGCATCATGGGGTAACCCAGTTGTTCTCCGACCCGAGCCAGTTCCTCTGGCGTATTCTCAACCAACTCGCGGTGGTCCGCCATGGGGATACCGTACTTGCGCAGGTGCTCCTTCTGGTTGAATTTGTTTTGAATTGTGCGAATTGCTTGCCAGCTCGGTTCGACTCGGACCTCAGAGGCGACTTCCTCAAGGGCATAGGTATCAACGTGCTCGATTTCGGCGGTCATGACGTCGCAAGATTTGGCCAATTGACGAACGGCCTCACGCTCCTTGAAGGAACCAGTGACATGACCATCGTGGAAGCTGATCTGCTTGGCGGGGGAGTTCTCAGCATCCAGAACATTGGCCTGAATGTTCAACCTGTTGGCGGACTCGACGAGCATGCGACCCAGCTGGCCACCACCGAGAATTCCCACTTTGGGAGAGTTCCACATTGTGTCGGAATATCGAAGAGACGGCGGAGAGGAATTGAAAGTGAATGTCGGGGCGGTAACAGGTACAACCTGGGGGAAAGGAAGGTGCGTTCAAGACTCATCGCTCTTGCCCCGCCGAAAATTGGAGAGTCACGTGGGGAAGTTTTGCCCCGAAATCGCTATCGATAAGATGTGGATATGGCCAATTAAAAGCTGTACATTTCACCGCCCTAGCCATGGTCACCCATCACAGCTGTGCCCGCCATTCTAGCTCTCCAACACCAACATGTCTTTGGGTGAGTTTCATTGACATTTTTTACGCGCGGACAGGACTAACCTTGGCTCTATAGACGAAGAAGCCTTGGAACAGGCCGCCAATGGCGGCTCGATCAGCCAGTATGTGTTTAGTCATAAAACATGGCGTGCTTGGACGACATGAGGCTGATCATTCAATTAAGTGACAAATGGGCTGCTATGGTTGAACCTATACTAGATCGACTTGAACAGGTATGCAGGAACTGAGCAAAATATGTCCAGATATCGGGATGTTAATAGGCTCTTCCAGATCGTGCAAAACGTATTTCCTATGCCCAAGACGCCCCGATCTCTTGAACCCAATTCATCCGCGCAATCTCTACCTCAGCAGACGGATACCATTACTACAGCTCCAGAGAGTAGCAATAAAGAGAACGATGCTCCGGATGACAATCAGGGCCCTTCACATCCACAGATGAGGACCACTTCACTCTCGCATATCCAATCGTCTTCGCAAACCAGCGATTCCCTTCCTCCCCAACTCGCGCTGCTTTTAGGCTCTATTCGCTCTTCCATCCAGACTTCTTTCATGCAAAAGCCACCACATACCATTCAGAGATTCTCTGAGCTAATCCTCCGCCCGACCGCTCACTACCGAACATTGCCTGCTTATCTGCGTGCTGTGGATCGCGTCATATCTGTGACCAGCGACGCGGGCATCTTCCCATTCACCACGCCGGCAAATACAAGCACCCAGCCTAACGGATTTGTTCAGCCGAGCAACAGCGCTGGGACCTATCTTGCTCCTGACTATGCGCACAGCCTGGGAAGCGACGAATCCTTGGGTGGGGCGCTTCTCACCCCGATCCCATGGTTGACTAACACTTCCTTCACTTCTGAGGGCGTGGACCCATTAGAAGATGGTATGTGAACCAATTCTCGGCTGCCCAAGCTCTTCTCCTACGTAGAGGAACATCCTTGATTACTGGACTAACACCCACTCAGAAGATCCAGTGCCCACAGAAACCCAGAACTTGGAAATAGGCGATGTGCCAATCACCGCGGGAGACCCCATGTCTGAGGTTCCAAATGGAGATAATGCAGCTACAGCTGGTTCTCCGCCAGCAGATTCAGCTGAGGAACTACCTCACGCCCGTGGACCCGCCCTTTTGGGCGTTGAGGATATGGGTTTGCAAGACGGACACGGCGTGGAGATGACACTTGATGAACAAGGGCCCCAGAATGCAGGCAAAGATGCTATCGGTAACTCTGAGTCCCAAGACGCTGCTTCTTTAGCCCAGGCGGAACCAAAGACGACAGATAAGGATGGAGATATTGATCTTGAAGGGGATCAGTCCCAGGCAGAGGGAGATAAGGGAGATGATAAGACAGCTACAGAGTCCACCAATGCGTTGGAAAAATAAACGAACGAAAGAAGCGTGCCATGTATGGCTTTGATGTTTTAAATTTGTTTACAGCATTATGAGTCACGAATTTGCCATATTTGTTGGATTTTTCATTATCTCCTTGATCAAGATTTTTGTACAAATTGGAAGCTTGCAGACGATTCTAAGACTGTCTAACAGTCGTCCGAGGAATCAGAATAATAATGGATAGCCATTGCAAGGTTCTTGCATAAATTTGTATATGGGGATTAATCACATTGGATGGAATTGAATGGCCAAAGAAAGATTCTCTCCTCGATGTCAATACTAGTATGATTATGATTTGAATTAAACTGGGTTTTACGTCGGGCTAGGGTACTAGTTGAATCTTCCACACATTGCTTTTCTACTATACTGCTTGTTCTACCCGCGATGACCTCGTCCTACTGCTATTAGTATTTGTATATGGTGGAACTAAGTAACATAAATTCTATAGAAGAAGAAAAAATTCAAATGCTCCGCCCACCTTGGCAACGAAAACAAGATTTTGGCAACTGGAATCAGTCCACGTCGGTACCCAAGGTGCCTTGGATGCATACCTATACTAGGTAGTAAAATTAGATCTTCTAGTCAGTACTTTAAGAAGTACTACGCTTATGCCAAGTCTCTGTACGATATACAAGGATGGTCCAGGGCTATCTTCACTCACACCCCACCCCTTTCCTCTCTCTCATCACGTCGAGTCCATAACCGCTTCACCAGTTCACGGATTGATGATCCTGTGCCATCGGGGTCATAGAGAGGCCTATGCTCTTCATGAACGTCGTGGGAGTAGTCATAGTCCACATGTACAAATGCCCGTTCAACATCTGCGAGTCCCTCAAGCTTACGCTGCAGCTCTTGGCTAACATCATGGGACTCTCGCAGTTTAGTTTCGGGGTCCATAACAATATCAACTTCTACATATAGTTGTTGACCGGAGTGGTAGGCCCGACACTAAGAGTGTTAGTGATAGTTTCTTATAGCTTTGATGATTCTGAAGAACTTACGGTATCCACTTTCTGGATTCTCTGGTCATGGGTCATCGTCACATAGATACACTTGTTGACGAACTCTCTGGGTGCACATTTCCCAACGATAAGCCACATATGCTCGAACGCAGTCGAGACCCACGAGAACAGAATGAGCAGAGCAATGCAACAAGCACCGACGGGGTCAAGATACCACACAAGACGGTTTCCAACAATTGACATCAACAGACCAAATCCATTGACAGCAAGATCATTACGATGATCGATATAAAAGATGCGGGCTGCGGGGTACCGACGGAGGCTGAAGCAATATAGGAAAAGGCAGAATTTTGAGAATATTGCGACTCCAACGCAGATCAGGGGGATCAACTTGAGTTGGCTAGATTCCGTTTCTCCTTCAGCCAGCGATTTGGCTGATTCAACAATCAGCTCCACGCCAACAACCGTCATCAGCGCACAGAACATGATGATCCCCATCGTCTCGATGCGGCGACGTCCAACTGGATACTTGTATGGCTTAGGTCGGGTAGACATGCGGGAGGTAACGAGCATCACGATCGATGAGACGAGATCCATGAAGGCATCTGCAGCCGTGGCGAAGAGTGCAAGGGACCCGGTGGAAATGGCTGCGTAAAGTTGAATTACAAAAAGGCAGAAATTGACCACGAAACTAGCCCGCACAGCAAGCTTCACCTTGCCACCATTCTCGGCAGTATCCAGGGCCTTTTGGCGTTCTTCATCGCCACTGGAGAGAAATCCGTCGATGAGTTCATTCTGCTCGATGTAGAAATTGTTGACCTTTTCATTGGATTGGTTGGGCAAAGGAAGCCAGCCCTTCTTCTGCGAGATCTCCGCCTTGTATTGCTGAAGGTTCAAGGGATCCGTCTCCATTTTGGATGAGTGTATTTTGAGGGATTCTCTTTGAAACTTTGCAGCTTCTGATTCAGGTCGGTGAATGATCTACCTTGATTAGCTTTGATCAAATCTGATCAGATAAAAATTGACTCACTTAGGGATGTTGACGCCAAGGATGGCTGAGTCGTGCCAATATCTTGGCAGTGTCCAATTTGGTTAATGATTGATGTCGCCATTTTCACCCATAAATCTCGGGCTCTAATATGCAGGGCCTCATAGCGGGAGATATCATCGAACAAGGAGAAGCTGGGTACGCTTGACGAGGGGATCCAGGTGAAATGGGTGGCCCTGGAGCCGGGTATACTTCACCAGAGCCAATCAGCGATGGCATATTTCCATTGGTGGAAATCATCATGGATGACCCCACCAACCTTATCGATTGAATGCAGTTAATCTGCACCGCAGCACTCTCGAGTTCTTCATTACGAATCTTCCTTTGGTAGAGACCGCCACTCAGCCTTAATAAGCGCACCTGGTCATCTTATAATCATTTTTTGGAGCTCATTCTTGTCTCATAATGTCGGAATATACCCGCGCCCTGGAGCGCATCGATGCGGCGCACAAAGACGACCCGAACATAATAACCGTCAATAATACCACGAAACCCTACGAGCTTCACTACGCCGAAAAAATGACCTTTTACCTTGAACGGCTTAACCCGACTGCCCCAGAGCTCCTCCGCCTAGCTATTCGTGCTCAGCACCTCCGTCGCTGGGAAGTTCCACGCAACTCCTACCCCGCCACAAAGATAGGGTATCACTCCTGGCGTGCGGGGCTACAGCGACGACAGGCTGCGCTGGTAGAAGAGATGTGTACTGAGGCTGGATACTCTGTAGAAGAGGCGACACGTGTCGGGGCTATGGTCAAAAAGGCGGATCTGAAAGCCGGGGATCCGGATACGCAAACTTTGGAGGATGTGGCCTGCTTGGTTTTCCTGGATGACCAATTTGATAAATTTGAGAAGGATCTTGGCGACGAGGAAAAGATGATCGACATCTTGCGCAAGACCTGGGGTAAAATGTCCCCTGCTGGTCGGGACGAGGCATTGAAGCTTGAGTTATCGGAACGGGCGCAGACGCTCGTGCAGAAGGCGTTGGCGGGATGAATGATCTACATACTCAAACAACAACGCGTGCAGTTCTTGACTACGCCCCGATACTATATACAATATACTACTATGTAATGAGGTTTACGATGCGAGAAATGAATGAAAAATAGATTAGAGAGTTTATTCAAGTTATTCTGAGAATGATCGCTTGCTGATGAGACTCATAGAGTCATGAGTTGAGAGCCACAGAACTCCGATAATGCTTTTTTGATGACACATGAAATCGTTAACGGATGGTATAACATCCAAGACCCTGATAGGAAGGCTTATTGAGCACCACTAGTGTCAATGAGCTGCACCAGCCCAATTGCAGCACCAGCAGCAACACCACCCACGAAACACATTTGCACACCACCCCAGATGGCTGCGGTGATATTATCACTTCCACGCCATCCACGGACAACGACAGTCTTGATATATCCGAAAACAAAGAGAGTGATAGCCATAACGCCGATACTCCAGTATAGAGCAGTGATGACTTGGGACACAATGAAATAGGGAATGAGGGGAATGAATCCACCGACAAAATAGCCCAAAGCTAGAGTAATCGCAGAAATCCAAGCCTGGTTGCAATCAGGCTCAGACTCACGGTGGTGGAAAGCTAACAGGAACTCGAGTAGACGGTCCTGGGAAGCATGCAGATCACGAGTGATGTCCTCGATAGCTGTCGAAGAAAGTCCATAGGGAGCAAAAGTTTCGCGGACCATGGACTGTGTTTCAAGCGGGTCACTCCTGATCAATTGTTGCGTCTCACGAACAGTGGCTTCATATGATTCACTATATATTTCCTTGTTAGTTTGATGAACAAAGGCCAGCATGATCTGGTATGAACTTACGCTTCACTCTTGGCTCCCACGTATCCACCAAGACCCATGGAGATTGCACCTGCTGCAAGCTCTGCCAAACCACCCAATACGACGACTTTGGTATTTCCCAATGCAGAAAGGCCTGCACTCAAGGCAAAAGGAACCGTCAATCCGTCCGAAAGACCGAGGATTGCATCAGAGACGATTCGAGGGTTTATGCGCGAACGTGTACTGCTGCCGCTAGTGGTAGATTCGTCATTGCTCACGCATCGTCCGAAAGTATCATATGAGCGTTGGGACTCAAGATCCTGGTCAGAATCGCCACCGCGAAGCGTTTCATCGTCATCTGTACGAGCGAGGAGAGGCTTGCCTTGGGATGGGTTAGTACTATTCATTGTAGAAGTTTCTTTTTCTTTGTGCATCTTGCTATTCCTCCATCTGATACAATGGAATAGGCAAGATTTACAACTTGATAGACTCACTGGAAGATTTATTGGATTGTTGTGTAGGAAACAACTTCTGCTTGATGAAGAGGAAAGCCATGCTGCCGGTTCAACTTTATCCTATGTTCTGATTCTTTTCGAAAAAGCAATTCAAAATAATTCAAAGACGATTGGCGCGGCGTGTCGATCTTTGAGTCCAATTTCCGTTCGGAGATTATTGGACTATCAAATGGTATTCCGGAGCTATGTAAGCTGTGGCAACGGAACCTGGCGTCAAGTTTCACGTTTATACGAAAGGCAGAGAAGTCACCACAAGCAGTCCGTAGAGAAAGCGAAGAAATATAACCAAGAATTTGAGGAAATCTTGAGCAATAAAAAGAGGGGAGGGGGGGCTCGGTTTTTTAAGGCCAGGCGTGAAGGGAGTCGTGGAACCCGTCTTGAATGGTGGAGCAGAAGGAATCAAAACAATGAATATGTACTTTTTGATTGAAGTACAAGGATTAAATATGAGACAGGAATGGATTGAATTGGAAAAATTCTTAATACAACTTGAAAGAGGCGCACGCACGTCCCTTATAGCTTTACGGTCATTCTTTTGGCCACACGCTACACCGGTCCTCAACGCTCTGAAAACGCGAAAAATCCATCGATTAGTGCAGAGAAAGTCGGCGAAAAAAAAACTGGGTATACATTCCAATGAAATGATGATTCACCAATGAGGGACCGGACAAAGGTCAGCGAAAGACGATCTGGCCGACGGTTGAGGTTGTCTGTGGAGGCCACTCCATACGCCAGAGTTGCAAGTGACGACAAATCCACGCGGCATGATTGGTGATGTTGCTCGTGCTGACCTTTGACAATAAAGTGATTGGCTGCATGCGGCGATCTTTGTGGGGCTTTCAAGGCACATCTTCATTCTTTGATTGGTGGATATGGGAGCTTTCAAGATTTGGTTGGAAAGCGGGAAGAAAGTAGGGCTTCGGAATGGTTCAGTCGGGCGGGTTCCGCTTTAGCATCTTCGGACCTTGATATTCTCGGAGTTAGCGACTACTTCCATTCACACCAGTGGAGTTAGGTGTCTATATGAGCATAGATGGAATGGCAGGTTTATTGAGCTAGCTTAACCGGCCACAGCTTAGTGACTCAATACTACTATGATTGAAGGAACTCGAACTATTATCTATTGTTGTAGTACAAATGAGGAGTAGTACGCATACTGATTGTACCATGTAATTATACTATTAGTAACCTTATACTACAACTGGTTATCAGGAGCTTTTCTTCGGTACGACGAGTACAAGTGGTATCCCCACCACTGACACATAGTACTATTAGTGTCACCTTACACACGAACCGTTGCGGATCAGTGGGCACCTTATTCGCGACTTTCGCAAGGACACCCCATATCAGTAGCACGAAGTAACGATTATCGCAATAAGGAAGTATTAATATATGGGTATATTCAAAGAATGTGGTCATATTGATGCATGGGGAATCAATTATCGTAAATACAGTGGAGTGAGCCATAACTCCAAGAGGATATAAACAAGGACAAAAGGAATCCGAAACCCCAAAACAGATTAGAAGAGTCTAGCTTCAACTAGCTCTTGGCATAAGCGGGTAGTATCAGTGAATAATGGATATAGAAATGCAGGCTTTGCGCATAAAGATTGATCCATTCATCCATCCCAAAATATACATCTTCATTACAGGACGAATGCCACTCCCAGCACACCGGCAGCACCAGCCAAGCCCATGGCCAGATTGCCAGTGGCAGCTGGTGCACCACCAGTCGAAGTTTCGCCACCAGTTTCAGTAGCATCAGCGCTGCTGGAAGCGCCACCGCTGCTGCTAGCAGTCTGAGAACCGGTCTGAGAACCGGAAGAAACTGTAGTCGATGCAGTAGTTGTCGCAACAGTGGAGGTAACCGACGCAGTGCTTGTGCCAGTGGCAGTGGAGCCAGTTTCAGTGGCTGTCGCAGATGAGGATCCTGTGAGGATGGTGCTACCACTGTCTGTAGCGGTAGCAGTAGAGTCAGATCCAGAGGAACTATCAGAGAGGGAAGACTTGGCGCCACTGATCCAGCTCTGAGCATCAGATGGCAGGCTCGATTGCCACTCAGTATTAGTGGCATACTCGCTCCAGACTGAGGGGAGAGCGCCGAGATTTGTTGCTAGCTCCTGCTGCACTGAGGTCGGCAGGGCTGAATATAATTCGCTCTGGACATTGCTGGGGATTTCCGTGATGACAGAGTTGTCAGAGTCGGTAGCTTGCGGGGCAGCCGCTGCCAGACCGGCGAAGAGAAGAGCACTGATAGCCTTGGAGTGCATGGTGACTAAGTAAAGATCGGGTTTGTAGCGTGATGTACCTGAGAGGCTTGCACTTTCTTCAAACTTGAAGTGGATAGCTGCAAAAAAAACCTGGGGTTGGCTTCGAGAGACGCAGGTCTCTTTATATACCGCCGCATGCCAATGCAGAAATTGAGCACACCTGCCTGGATGGTCTAAAATTATGTACAGATGTATCACTGCCCCTCATCATTCTCTGGGCAAATGAGCAAATACCTGCTACTGAAGCCGAAATATGATTTGTATACCGCACCAGCTGTGGAGGACTTATTGCCTTCACCGAACTCATGCGGCCAATGAGAATATCGTCGCCCCCAAAAGAACGAGCAGGCAGTGCTTTAACCAAGACACAAAAGGAGCCGCAGGGCCAGTGAATGAGCTGCAAGACTTGGGGTAGCACAAAACAAGGAAAGATGAATGATGATCCGGTTAAGGCGGACTGCCCGGCCGCATGGAGCTTCTTGGGGGCGTCTTGGCTTGCGTCGAACTCGCGGATGGCGTCAGAAATGATGGACTATTATTCTTGTTTGGTCCCTGACAAACCTCTCGTCTTTTGTGGCGAGATTAAGTCCAATCGGATCTGCCTGGTAACCCCTGAACCCTAAGAAATGACCCCTTCAAGAACTTGAATATTTACAGTACATGATCTGATGGCGCCGGGGAAGAACCGCCCCCAGAGGATGCACCGTGGGTCTTTGGTGGATCGACTCAGCCTTGCACTCCAAAGAAAGTCCACGTCACTGGGCGAGTTGTTCGTTCAAAAACTGCAGATGAGGTGATGTAATTTCGGGAATACACATATCGTCGTAACAAATTAAGTATCAGGTATACTGTACGAAGTACATACTGTACATACATTCGTTGTCTACCTACTATGTATGTGGGTTATGGAAGAGGCCCTACCGGCCTTCTGCGCGCTCTACCAATTGATCCTCCAAACCCATCGGCTCCCAAACATCCTTGGCCTTTTTATTTTGAACCCAAACCACGTCTCCTTGCAAGTATGCTACTACGCCGCCACTTCCAGTGACACTCGCAGTGATCCGAAACAGAGGTAGGCCATTCTTTGGGTGTGCCTCTCGCAACGGGCGGATAATGAGTTCCTGTTCCATACACCAATTCTCCACGATATCTTTGAATGCAGGTTCTTCGTTGGTCACCCGCGACTTGGCTGGAGGAGGGGCTGGAGCTGATGCTGATGCTGATGCCACTGCCTCGGCCACAGCATCATCTCGCGAAGGAAGTGCTGACTGCGTAGGAAGTGCGGGGCGAGGCAAATCGGTCGCCGCGCGATCTCCAAGGTTCAAGGCATGATCCATAGTTTGTAGACCCTTATTCCACTCATCCTGGACCATAGTAAGGTCGTTGATCTCTTCTGGGATTTGAGTCTGCCACCACGAGAACCATTCGCCAACTTCTTCGTGGTTAGGATCATTAGTGAGCCAGATGTACAGGATTTCATGCCACTTGGGGAAGAAGTCCGAGACGAGCAACATTCCCATCACATTTGGTTTGAAGTAATCCTTCCAGCGTAGGACATCTTCCAGTGTAGTTAGGTCTTGATCTTGTGGATTAATGACAAAGTTCTCGCGAAGGTGACGCGCAAGCCGAGGCAGTAGGTGGTTGCGCAAGCACACTTCAAACTCTGGTCCTAATGCATCTCGCCACAATTCAATGCCGTTCACAAGGCCCCGGCGCAGGCTCCAGGAATCTAATACCACACGGAACTTTCTCTTGGCGTCCGACATGAGACCTGTTGGTTGTCGAGGGTTGGTGTGTCGGTCGTCCAAGTATTGCAACCATGTGAATAACCACCAGGGGAACTGTCCGTCATGCTCAGATGGATGCCGTCGGCTGCTCCGGGGTTTCCATTGCTTTAAGGCACCGCTGAGCTTGGGGACGACGACCTGGTCAAGTAAATTTGCGAAAACAAACGGTGGAACAATGGTTTTCCAGGCCATAATCAGTTTTGTCGCTGTAGAAGGATCATAGACATCCCAGTCGTTCATGAGGGCTGATCGCACTCGTGGAAGCCATAATGTATAAATCATAGTCTCATATGGAGACGTTGACTGACGTTGTCGAATCTCTTCCTTTTCATTACGGTGAGAGAGAAGCGGCTGGAGGCGACTCAAATTTGATACTAGGAATGTAGCGTTTTGGAGGGGCTCCCACTCTTCCATGGCTTGTCGGAATAGAGGGTGGATGGCAGCAACTGCGGCCTCCGCCAATCTATATTCATCCATGACATCTCGGTATTTCGCTTCCATAACTTCGAGCTTACCAGTCATTTCATCGAACTTGGATATAATGCTTTCGTCATGTTCAAAAAAGTCCAGCTCTTGAACAGCCGCAATTAGACCTGTAAGATGGTTGACTCGAGATTGATATTCGTCCAATTCTTCTACGACTTGGGCTTCCTCGATCTCAATGAATTTCTTTCGCTCAGTCAAACCCTTCCACTCGTCTGCAAAGGCCTCAAGGTCATTTCGCGCACGTCGAGCAATCTTCAGTGCTTCTCCTTCTCCTTGAGTCACGAAGTCTTGTGATTTCATCAATCCAGCAGTCGATGTAAGTACTCGCTGTTCCTTGCCTGTAGCATCAACAAGCGACTTGAGAATGTTTGGCACTTCCAACCCTTCCATATCAGTTTCCATTTCTCGTGCTGTCCGGAATTGAGGTTTGACACGAGCGACCGGAGTGCCTGTGCCGCTTCGACTTTCGGTTTTTCGTTCATCTTTCTTCTTCCTCCGTCGTCGTTTTTCTTCGTCGGAGCTGTCGCCAATCGTCTCGCCTCGGCGCTCGGCTTCTCGACGCTCTTCATCGCGAGCTTGTTTGGTTTTCTCGCGAACAGCACCGAGACCAGCACCCGTTGGACGCGCTTGGGCTTCAATCGGATTGATAATACCCTGACCACTGGATCCTAGACCTTGACCCTCCTTGTAGCCCATCTTTGCCATCATTCGCGCGGCGAACGAGTTTCCCCCGCCGCCTCTCCCACCGCGGCCTGCTGATCCGCCTCGAGGCGGCGCCGCCGTTGAATTCGACATATTTCGAGAATTCTGGGATGCGCTGCCCAAACCACCCATTGTGGGAGGTGATTCGGGGTCGCGGGCTCTGGCAAAGCCACGGAAGCTGGTAGTCGGACGCGTGTCTTCTTCGTCGGAGGAGCTCATGTCGGCCACCTTGCGCTTCTGGCCGGCATACGGAGGCGAAGGCGACTCCATAGCTCCAATCTGGCCCCGCAAATCGAAGTAGGAATAGATCTGTGAAATCAATGATTCAGTTTGTTCGTTCAAAGCTTCGTGAAATTCACGTGGAGAAGCCGGGGCGGATAAACTCCCATCCGACCGAAAACAAGATGACGTTAAGCTCGGTTACTTCATAGCTCGGCGGGCTTTCTCACGTTCCTTTTCACTTTCTCCTCCATTGAACCTATCCCTTCCCAATTCTTCTCACTCCAACCTACCAATTTCTATCACACAAAATGGCTGCCATCTTTGCCAACTCTACACGTGTTGCCCTGCGCTCAGGTGCTTCCTCTTCCTTCAAGGCCGGAGCTGCGGGTCTGAGCTTTGCCCGCGGCAAGGCTACCCTGCCCGACCTCTCCTGTAAGTTGAATACTGTCCGGAATCCACGGGCTGCTACTCTCATTATTGAGGGAAGTACTTGAGAAGCTTAGGGAACTAATGTGAATCTTAGACGACTATGGCGCTCTTGAGCCGTCGATCTCCGGCAAGATCATGGAGCTCCACCACAAGAACCACCACAACACCTATGTTACCAACTACAACAACGCTGTTGAGCAGCTTCAAGAGGCCCAGCACAAGGGTGACATCTCTGCTCAGATCGCTCTGAAGCCCGCTATCAACTTCAACGGTGGTGGTCACCTTAACCACACTCTCTTCTGGGAGAACCTTGCCCCCAAGAGCGCTGGCGGCGGTGAGCCCCCCTCCGGTGCCCTGGCCCAGGCCATTGACAGCACCTACGGTAGCCTCGGCGAGTTCCAGAACAAGGTCAACACAGCCCTTGCTGGTATCCAGGGTAGCGGCTGGGCCTGGCTCGTCAAGGACAAGCAAACCGGCCAGATTAGCATCCGCAGCTACGCTGTAAGTAAATAGGCTTCCCTTGGATATTGAAGGGCATTTGTTAACACATAAATAGAACCAGGACCCTGTCGTTGGCCAGTTCCAGCCCCTCCTGGGTATTGACGCTTGGGAGCACGCTTACTAGTAAGATCAACAACCTTAGATTTTTCAGGATCAGTAACTAACATTCTATGCAGCCTCCAATACCAGAACCGCAAGGCCGAGTACTTCAAGGCCATCTGGGAGGTCATCAACTGGAAGGCTGTTGAGAAGCGTTTTGCTGCTTAAGCGGGCCACTCTCCATTTTGAAAGCGATTTTATATGAATACCTGAATCTACCTGAATTGTAGTATGCGTATCAGATAGTAACAAGCGGTGTCTTGTATTTATATCCTAATGCCATGTACACTACAATACATTATTCACAATAACTTTTCTGAATATGCCAATACCCCTCAGGTAATGACTTTACATTTTTCTTCACGTTAAACTTCCATGATACCTTCGAGTCTTTGACTGTCATTGTTTCTGAGATCGCCTGGTCTAAGCTTCCGGCGAATGATTCCGAAAATCCCCGAAGATAAAAAAAAACATAAGTATGCAAGTTTGTCCACATACACGATTAATGTAAGGAAACTTCAGATACTCTCAATTGACTACAAGTTTATATCGACTAACCCCTAGTACGCGCCACAGATGTGGCTCACCGGGCCGATGCGGGTCGTGACGTAAGCCCGCCAAGGGTCTTCAAGAAAGACCTTCTAGGCTCTACCGACCTTCACTCGAAGAATACTCGAGATTCCCCAAGTATACACCATCCAACATGTCAGCAGAAAGTCCCGGCCAGAAGCAAGGCTTTCGCTCTAAATTTGCGAATGCCCTCCGACCCAAGAAATCCCGTCAAACCCTCCGAAAAGGCAGTCGATCCACGACCGACCTGCGGCTGGCCGCATGCCCAAGTGCCGAAGAACCACCGCCAATGCCCAATCTCGCGCCATTGCAATTGCATCGGGAGAAATATAAACAGGTACATGCGAATGTGGATACACAATTGGGTGAACGTCGGGATTATACGACCATGATTCATAGTCTTGGCTTGTTGGATCCGATGGATAGCTATGGGCCTGCGCGGGAGAGTGGTGAATATCGGGAACCTGGGGAAAATGATATTGCCAAGTTACCACGGAGGTTGTGGGCGCTTATAGCTTGGTACTTGAGTCCGGCTGATGCGGCGTGCTTGGCAATTACGACGACTACATTGTACCGCCGTTTGGGACCAAGGTACTTTCTTTCGCTGGATGCGACGCAGAATTTGCCTTATAAGGCCGAGTTTCTAGCAAGACTTGATCAATCCTTACCGCATCATTTACTTTGCTACGCGTGTCTACGGTATCATCGCCGGACGCAAGAAGGCCATGAGCGTCTCAAGCCGGCTCACGTTGTTAACCCGCTCTACAATTGCGCCAATATGTATAATGCACTGAGACCACAGCCAAGACACCGTATTACACATGGGCGTGTGCTTCCATTCTCATTCGTTCAACTCATTATGCGCGCGCATCGATTTGGACCGAGATATGGAATTCCCGTTCAAGATATGGGTCGACGCTGGCAACGGGATGGCTGGTCGTTTACCTCGCGGTTCCATATTCACGAAGGAAGATTGATGATGCGAGTAACCAGTCAGACATTTGCACAGCCTGATTTACCTCCCTCGTCTCAACGAATGCTTCTCTTCTCTCGTGATGACTACTGGCCCTATTTCTCGGCATGCGCGCATTGGCGTGACGGTGAATTGATGCCCGCTTGCAAGTGTGCACTTGGGCACATACCCAAGCCAAGGGCTACGGCCGGTCTACAGGGGCTCGAACATAAGGTCAAGGATCGCTGGAAGGGACAAGGGTTTGACCCCAACGCCCTGACTACGCTGTGCGGGTTCTGTAGGCCGATGCGTCGGTGCCCTGAGTGTCCGACGGAATATCTGATTGAAGTGAGACTCACTGAGGATCGCGGTGGTTCGAGTCCTGGTGCCTTCAGACAAGCTATTGTGGTGACTCGTTGGAGTGACTTGGGCGATGGTGTATCCCCGCAAGGCCTGGAGTGGGGGGCTATCAATGGTATACGCGATGATTATGATGCTTTCGCACATTATGCCAAGCGTGGCATTGCGAGTATCTTCGAAGCTGCATTCACTGCTGATGCGCTTCCTGGTCAACGTGTGATTTCTCTGAATCCACAAAAGAAGAAACTTGGAGAACGTGGTAATGATTGGTATTAGCTGTGAGGCTGGGTTTTCTAATCTCCTTCATACTCTTGTTCCTTCGCTACTTATTTCAAAACAATGTCTTTCTGGGCTTCTTTCTTTTTGGGGCGGAATCTGGCGTTCTAATGGTAGTTAATGGAGTTACGGATGAGGAACTGGCCTGGTTGACAAAAATCACGGATTCATGAAGAGGCGAAAGGAAAGAGGATAGTTAGGTATTGTTCGGTTAGCAATAATAGGCCTGTTCTCAAATGCAGCAATCTAATCAATAGTATTGATAGAGGACAAGTCTTAAAAAAAATGCAGGTAGTACTAGCATTTAATAACTTATTCAATTCATTCACAATTTCGCTAATGCTCAACTTTGCCTTCCATGATATAAGCTCAATGCTGAAATCCTCGACATAATCAATCTTCCTGTCCGGCAGGAAGTATTGAAATATTGAGTGTAAATAAAAACATTCAAGATCATCGCCACTAGATGTTCATGGTGGGGATATCGATGATTTTGATATAAAATCGCTTTCTCGCGCCGCCCATTTCCCGTCGCTGTTATATAGGCTAGGTTATAATGATACAAAGATGTAGGATAAGGGAGTGAGATAGATATACAAGGCCGCCCGCATAATTCATTATCCTCTGCGGGCACGACGACCCATGTAGCGCGGGCGTCGGGCTTGATCATCGGAATACACGGTCATTTCTGAGCGTGGGTGAGTCGCCGATGGATCCATCGAGTCTGGACTGGAGGGTCTGTTTTGACCCAGTGTCAAACGGCTGCTTTGATGAGTCAGAATCGAGACTGGGCGTGAGTCTTTCACAGATTCAGAGGAACCGTCTGCATCTGCAGAAGTTGCTAGCTCTTGACGTTTACTCCCCATGCCTTTCATCCACCCGAGAAATCCCAGTGAGCTACGACGTTTGTGGTCTGCGCTGTGGGATGTTGTGGGACGGCCGGAGATGGTAGCGTATCTGGGAACAGCTTCAGGGACATTTTCGTCACGATTCTCCGTGGGCCATTGATGCATGGATTTAGCTAGGAAATTTTCATTTCCAAACACGTCGTTTCCAGCGGGAACACTGGTTGAGTAAAAGTCTGTCGAGTTGGTGATAATTTGTGACATGGGGCGTCGACGTGCCCCGCCAATGTTACGAGTTTTTGGAATGATTGGCGAGGGTGCGCCATCCTCTTCGTCATCCATCAAGTCTGGCACGGTTTGAGAAGAGGATAGCTTATTCGCACGGTTCAGGAAGGGAGGTCGGAAGCTAAAGCGCCGGCGTTGTTCTGGTTCGGACTTTTGCTGGGGCGGAGGAACTTCAGGAACTTCAGCGATGGGCTGCTCAAGGATATTGAGCGTGTGCATATCGAGGGTTGGGATCCTTGGAGAGTCGTGCTCCATTGGGTAAGAGTCAACACTATCATTTTCATGGAATGCTGCCTGGCTAAGGACGTGTCGTGGTACGTTGAGATCCTCCTGTTCGATTCTGAAACCACGATTCAGCATTTTCCGAGATCGACCCGGAGGACCTTGCTTTGCAGCGGCAATCCACTCCTGAGGGGTCAGTGGAGGTGAGCCTGCATCATCCATTGACCGCGCGGGGGTAACGGTTTTAGTCGGAGTGCGATGAGAGGGAATTGCTGGTGGAACTGCTTCATCATTGCTATCATTGCTGTCCCGGCGGAGAAGGCCTCCAAATGAATCCATGACTGGGTTATTAGGACTACCGGGCCCGAGTAATTCACTAGCCTTTGAGGCAACGGTGTTGAACGGGAACATGGTTGGCGATTCCTTGTCATGGAAGAAACCAAGGCGCGGAGTATCACTGCAATTCGTTTGCATACTGTCCGTGATATCGCTTCCATTAAAGCTACGGCGAGTTCGTGTTGTCAGTTCATCAGCAGAATGATGACGTTCTAGCGGCCGGCCGGGAAGCCAAAGATCCTGCGCGGGCCTGGGACTTCTTTGCGCAGCCGCAGCCATACTTCCATTTGAGCCGTTGCGGTCGGCTACATGAGCAGTGCTCATGGTGTCAGGAGTAGGTGGTAGCCTTACGCCGCCGAATAATGACTCGTCCAAGCGAGGTCGTCCTGGGGGCTTTGATGAATAGAGATTGAAAGGTCCTGTTGGGAACTTGGAGCCATCTGTCGATGCCCGATTCATCCGTCGCTTGATGATAGTCTGCGGAGCATCTTGCCGTTCGTCGATCCACTCATCGGTCTGTCCATTCTGTATCTGTTTTCTATCGGCTGGAGGGATGTAGCTGTCGATTGAGTCCGTAGATTGGGCCCTTCGGATAGGGATATCCAACTTGTCGGGTTGCTCGTATCCAGTAAGAGTGTCATGGGGATGCAATTCACTACACTCGCTGAGGACACTGAGCCTGGGTGATCCTAGGTCGAGAAGGTCATTTATAGTATGATAGCTTTCGGACTTGGTCATTTCACTGAGACCCGAATATGACTTGTTGATTTCTGGGGCATATAAACTGCGCAGAGTGGCAGTGCTTTGGCTATCACCCCGAAGAAATGAAGGCGCTTTGCTGAGGGTTCGTGGATCGGGTGACTTTAGAGAAGCCCGTTTTGATGAAGTTCGCTCGGGAATCTCGAGTGCTGCGTTCGTTTTGGGGGTAAGAGTTGCATTAGGACCATCAAGTACAAGACGGCTGAGAGAGGCCTGTGACGTTGGACGTTCCGCCGTTTCGATCTCGTCGATTTTAGCCTCCAAGTGGCAGATAAGTTGCACGGCCTCAGTGACAGCCTGGTCTCGTTTGTGCAGTTCTTCCTTAAGTTTATCGTTGGACTCCTGTAGGCTGCGGTTGTGCTCTTTGACCGCACGCAGTTCCACCACTTCTTCCTCGAGTTGATGCATATGTTGTAATTCCTCTTCCATTTCCTGCATTCGCTCCATTTTCTTCTCCATTGTGCCCATCTGTTGAGTACGGTGGAAAATCTCCAACTTCAGATCGAAGTTGAGCTTTGTGATTTTCGAAACATACTGTTCCATGGGTCAGTTTCGTGTTGATCGATCGAATCGTTCTACCGAGAGACCCACCTGATCCATCTCTCGGACGCCCATCTCCTTCGGCTGTTCCCGTGAGTTGGCGGAAAAAGCATCCTTTAATTTGCGGGATTTCTCAGAGGCAGTGTCGTCCTGGATATTACGGGCTTCGGGTGTTCTGGGCCGGCTTCCATTCCAATCTTCAGATCCTGCTCCTCGGGAACCACGATGGGCACGTTGTTCCTTCAATAAATCGTGGAGCAGACTGGACGCCGGATTTACCATTGTAGGCGGAGTACCACAGTCTGGTGTTCCTGTCATGGTCACAAACTCCAGTATTAGATCAACCCGAACAACGCTGAAGAAAGAGAGAGGGAGCGTGTAAGAACATACTGCTTGACCGCGGTGGAGTGCGTGTCCCACGCACAGGTGATTGGTCCTTGAGCCAGGACATCTCTGGGCTCATCCGTGGAGGAGTATTCATGTTGGCTCTCCCTTTCACACGATTGAGAGACGGATGTTTTGGACGGTCAGATTGATCTGAAGAGGAGAAGAAGAAGAAGCATTTAGCTCCTAAATCATTTGATCTGTTTCACCTCGTTGTGGATGGAAGGGGGGAGAGAGGTCTTACTGCTGGGACGACGCTGGGACGATAGGCGGGCGGCTGGGACAGTCTCAGACTGATATATTGGGACTCCCGACTGTGATTGTGACTGCGAGCGTGGCTGGAAGTGCGAGGGCGCGGCCGAGCTGCGTCGCAGTACTTTCCGGTCGTTTATATCCATGGCTACGGTGCATATTCCCCATGCAAAGATCCCCCGTTTGCGATTCCCCGTTTGCGACCTGTGCAATCAGAGTTCAGAGAGTGTGTGGTTCACAGCGGATCCTCTCACTCTCATCGGACAATTAATCAACGGATATTGGAGGCCCAGGGACACAATCAAGCAGTGGCCCGACAATGTATTGGATGATCCAGGCTTGCAGTGGAGGAAAATTAACTGCAGGAAGTGAGGGATGCAGATGATGGCGACAAAAAAAAAGAAGTAATCGAGGAACCTGTGGGGCGCAAATCAACCAGTTTGGCTTCGCATGGTGGATATGGACATAGTATGTACAGTGTATATAGGGGCTAGGTGAGAGGTGTATCAAGTATCGAGGTGAGGGATCGCAAGAATAGAAGGACAGATTGTGACGAGTCACGCGGGGGGCCAAATGAAGCTGTAGTTATGTAGAACTAGTTGACTACGTAGTATACTGGTAGATATGAACATGCTTAATACATTCAAGTGACAAGATTGACAGAAAGTAAAATGCAATGTGTTGTTGTTTACTGGAATGAAACCAGGAATGGAACGATCTCTCTCCCTCTCTTCTACTGTAATTCCCCCCTTCAATGACATTTCTCGACTTTGGAAGATCATCGATCGCCGTTCCTGAAGGTCCAAAACCCAATCGGATGGCTCTCCGTGGAGTCGGTTTCAGCTTGTCCTTGCGCTCGGGTCCTTACTGGACTCCCCTCGTACTTTTACACACGGGCTACAATAGTATAACAGGAGCCCAGATCTTCAGATTTCATCGGTCTGGTCTTTTGAATCGCTCAGTTCATGCAGGAGTGAAAATAAAATCGCGTGGCCATCCCCACTAACTATCGGGTTGCACTTCAGTAGAATCCTAGCTAACTATGTAACTCTATGTAGTTAATTACTAACATTACTGCCCCGTACATAAGACATCCGGGCCTTCTACGCAATATCACTTACAGTACACCACTAGGTAGTAGTCAATACAAGTAGTTATGATACAGCTACTCTGAAAGGTAAATGCTCGATCTATGTATATATGTAACAAATAGAAGTAGCCTACAGAAGAAAAGTAGTGTTGACATCGACCCTGGACTATGGCCGATCTCCATTCTCATGCAGTTATTATTAGAGTTCATTCAGATATAAGTTTGACATGATAGATCACCAAGACGAGCACAGCTCAGCCCGAGTACATCCAACTATCATCGACTGATCATTTCCGCTTCGCCTCTCCCGCCCAAATCCGCATCTCTTTGGCTCGGTCATGAGCCGCTCGGAATACTGCGACCTGTCAGTTCCATCCCGCACTCCATTGCACTTCCTTTTAGACAACTTACATTGGCGTTCGGTCTCATCTAGACCTCGTAGGAACTCCACGCCATCTCCAACGGCACCACGCGGATTGTGAGCGTGGTCGGAAATTTCGGCCGCCCGCTTTCTGAAGGTCTAGGATAAGCAGCGTCAGAAATCTAGTCACAGCGCACAACCCCACTTTGGAGAGCTTATAGCATACATCTGTCAATACATCAACCATCTCCTCTTCCTCGAACAATTCGAGAATGCGCTCTCCTAAACTGTAGAAGTGAGGCGCAAGAGCACGCAGGTCAACCGTCCGCGGGTCTGCTTTCAATGCATTCATCACTCGCTCAGACAAAGCGGGTGGCATATCAAGTGTCACCAGACGGGATGTTCCCAGTCGTGCACTACAGTCCAAGATCGTGAGTACTTGCTGATCATCCCATCTAGTAGTGGACAGGAATCTCACCCGATTGAAAGCATCTCTCCCAGCCATAGCGGGAGATCGATTCGAGTACCCGATTTAATCTGAACCATGTAAGAAATACTGAGTTTGCAAGCTGGCCATTGAAAGACTCACATCTTCGCCTGGATTTCCTTCAAGGATACCAAGTCCTGGAACTTCTAGTTCAAAGGTGCACGGTAGTTTCTGACACGAGGCGTGAGTTCTTGGGCAAGAAAGAGAGGAGAAACGAGTATTAAAGTATTAATACTTACCTGTGCATCTGTCAATATCGAGTCAATGTCGTAGTACGACATTCTGGCACACGATGTCTTGTTGCTGGCTATTGGAAATTCAGTCGCGTGCGCCAGCTTGTCCGACGCGCGCGATCACGTGTATCAAACATGATCTTCCTGATCGGGAAAATTTCGAGCCTTGGTGCCTTACACATAAACTTCAAAGATTTATTGACAATAATGTAATGGGGAATGATTTCAAGCAGAGGATATTTCAATGACTAGTTACTGCCTTATATCTGAGGTCTCAAAGATACAGTTCATGTTGGCTGAAAGCCATCGCTACTTGTATAGCTTGTTTAGCAACCACTCAAAAGACACCCTGAGTACTATAGTACCAGGTAGTAGACGGTATACATTAGTGAAGCAGTCGAATATACCAGTAAATCGAGATTGATTTATCAGGAAAAATTATTAGCCTTCACTCATTACGCAGGAACAATCATGTTCGAAGATTCGAATTGTCCAGCTAATTCCAAGATTGAAGATCACGATCGGCATCGTTTGTTCCTCTCGGCGGAGACAAAACGGCTAGGCGAGCCATCAAAAGGGGCTAATTCCCCGTAGAAACTGGACCTGATGGATATTCTTCGGCGAATGAATTATTCTTCCACTATACATAGCGCCTAGATGGTGAATTCATGTTAAAATTGACATACTGTACATAGTATGTACTCCGTGCGGAGTAGACTAATTCTCCTATCCACAGTCCACAACCCCTGAAGACTTATTCGCTTTACACTATCAGCGCCAATCAACAAGGTAGATTGACCCAGGCTGACGTTGGTAACACCACAAATTCCGCTTCGCTTATGGAGAAGCAGTCAATCACTGCTTAAAGGAGTCGAACGTGCCATGGAGCAAGGATTACTATCTTTGGACCTGCGTTAGTGGGAGGCAGTTGGATTACTAGTACTTGATAGGGTCTTAGTTATAGAGTATTGCGCGCTATGTAGGATTCATAACTAGCTATTTCGTACAACTTAAGTATTCCACTCTCACAAGTATTTAATTTTCCGGTACTCACGCTCTGAATTGCCCACACATCTCAATCCATTGTTGTTAGATTCCTCGGAGTCGAAGCCCAGTATGTTCCTTCATCGGTGGGTTACAGCGGCGAGCTTTTTCGGTGCATCCGTTGCTTTACTCGAGGGGAGCGATCTTACGACAAGAAGCACAGCGGGAGACATCCTTTCAGATATTGAAAATACATTCACTTGTGGTGCATGCGAGGTGAGATTATCATGCAAGAGTTGCAAGTCTCCCGATGATGTGACTGTTAATTAACCATCAATTGGAAATACATAGGCCCTTCTTGGTATTTTGCAGGGACTAGCACACCTGGGTAACGATGCGTTCGTGGACGTGATAACTGACGTTTGCGTTTTGGCCGGGGTAAGTTTCACTCTTTTACTTCCACCTCATGCTCTCTAATGCTTGCTTAGGTTGAGGATAAAGATGTCTGCAAGGGCGCGATCTCTCGCGAAGGACCAATTCTGGCTCACGACCTTCGTACCATGGACATCCCATCCACGACTGCGGTGTTGTTTTGCTCCACTGTTTTTGGGCTTTGCGATTATCCAGATGTTACCGAATATACGGTAGAGTTTCCCTCTGCTAAGCCTTCCAACGCCTCTCGGCCATTGCCTAGTGGAAAGGATCCTCTTCAAATTGTTCACATTAGTGACATTCATGTCGATCTTTCTTATGAGGTTGGTGCAAAGTACGTTGATCTGGAATCTTATCTTCTTGTCCCGTGCTAAAGACTATAGCTACAACTGCACAAAAAACATTTGTTGCCGGCCATATACGACAACCGACGCACCAGGAAATACTAGTTACCCTGCTGGTGAATTCGGAAATCCCAATTGTGACTCGCCTGTAACTTTGGAGGAAAGCATGTACAAAGCCATTGAGCACTTCGTCCCCGACGCATCGTTCACTATTTTTACCGGCGATGTCGTGGAAGGTGCAGTTTGGCTTGTGAATCAGACCGAGGTGACGAGCGATCTTAACGATGCCTATAACATCCGAATGCCCTCCTATCTCAACAAAGTATATGGTGTGGTTGGTAACCATGACGCGGCACCAGTGAACTCATTCCCATCTGCTGCTATCGATACAACAATATCTAGTCAATGGGTCTACGATACACTCTCTTCCGCTTGGAAAAAGTGGATTGGATCTACACCAGCCACAACGGCCGATAACTATGGCGCATATTCAGTGAAACATCCGGGTAGCAACCTGCGTCTCATTTCATTCAATACAAACCTTTATTACAAGGAGAACTTCTGGCTGTATGAAAAAGCTATGGAAACCGATCCTAATGGCCAATTGAGATGGTTGGTTACGGAGCTAAGCGCAGCAGAGGCAGCAGGCGAACGAGTATGGCTCCTGGGACACATGCCAATGGGCTCTGGTGATACTTTCCATGATGGATCCAACTACTTTAATCAGATCATCCAACGTTTCGAAGCGACCATTGCTGGCGTCTTCTATGGTCACACCCATAAGGACGAATTCGAGATTTCCTACTCCAACTATACCGATCAATCAGCCGAAAGTGCGACAATGATGTCCTATATTGCACCGGCCATGACCCCAACTTCTGGAAATCCAACCTTCCGTGTTTATTCCGTCGATCCGGTAACTTTTGGCGTCTTGGACTTTACCGTGTATATCGCGAACATGTCAAATCCATCCTATCAAAAGAACCCAACTTGGGAAAAGTACTACTCTGCAAAAGAGACATACGGCCCTCTTCTCGAACCAGCTGTGACCGACGATGCCGCCGAACTTACACCTGCTTTCTGGCACAATGTCACTGAAACTTTCGAAACAAAGGATTCTGTGTTCCAGGACTATATCGCCCGCAAAACGCGAGGATGGGAGGTCGAGACGTGCTCGGGTGATTGCAAGACAGAAGAGATTTGTCAATTACGGGCCGGTGAATCACAATACAATTGCGTGACAGTCTCGCCGGGCATCAACTTCAAGAAGCGGGACATTAGCAGCACTGCTATGCATCAGAGAAATTCTTGTGGTCAATCGACCATGACTGCTATTTTCGCCGATTTCAAAAAGGGGGTATCAACATTGAAGTCCTCTGCGCACAGGAAGCTGGGGCAAGGCTTCCTTGACAGTGGGGTTGGGTCAACTGCGGAATAATTAATCAATGTGATGCGCCATTGAGTAGTTCAAAGTTCCTAGGCACGGTCTTGCGGGTTCTATAGATCAGTCTGAACTACTAGACGTACTGCATTTCACCTTTCAAAGGGCTAAATGTGAAAGCATTGGGACGAGCGTCTTCTACTAGTAGATTCTACTAGTTACACAAATTATTCAAAACCTTGAAATAGCGGCTTTGGGCCGGAAGTTGTATAGATCATCCATTAGTAGTTGAGAGTTAGTGAGTAGCCATCTAGCACACCACTAGTGTAGTGAGCAGGCTCTACAGGACTCACTTTGGAATTGCAGTGAGAGCTCGCGACCGATATAATACTAACCTTAGTCCAAATTTCCTTGAATGATATTTTAAAATTTTTGAGCATTCAAGGTACTGTACAGCTAGAAACATCCTTTCGGAGTGGACTAACTGCATCCTGTGTTGCTTGGTTCTTTGGCGGGAGTAAGGCGGACTTGCTCCGACATGTTCATAATCAAATTGTATCCATCCCACAACCATATGAAGATAGGAGACCGACCTTTGAAATAGCAGACCATTCAAAATGGAAAAGTTCGATTTGAAGATTGAATACCAAGAAACTAACCTTTGGGCTTCCTCTCGCTTAAGTTTCACCAGCCTCATTTCCATAGCACGTGGGACAGTAATAGGGCCGGGGAAATTATACGCAAGCCTCCGTTAACGCTACTGGGGACTAGTTGACGACGACAAATTAATACTAGTATTGGCTCTGTGGCTATATAATGTTGTCAACTTGCCGACTACAAGCACAATAAGTCTCAAAAGGTCGAATTTCATCATGACATACTCGATCAAAAACACTTTGGTGTCTTCACTGCTAGTAGCAGTCACCACCAGTCACGCTGCAGTACTCGCTCCAGTAAATGATATTGTGTTCCCTTCAAGCAAAATTGTTGAGAATCCCCTACAGTACTCAGGTGGGAACTCTCCTTATTTTGCAGGGCCAAATGTCAATGGGGTGAGTAACGATGTACCTGAAAAATGCACGGTTCAACAAGCTGCCTACATCGTGAGGCACGGTAGCAGGTCCGTAATCAATTCAAGAACTCCTTGATATAGGACTAGTACTAATTATCTACTAGGTTCCCCGATACGGGATCATACAATAGCTGGGTTGAGCTCCAAACGAAGGTTCGTGTGATTTTATACCATCTGGTGTGCACCGCGGTTTACTCATAGGCGTGATACGCAGATTCAAACCGCCGTTAACGGCACCGGATTCAATGCCCATGGCTCGCTTGCTTTCATCAAAGATTGGAGCCCAGTCTTAACAAATCCCTCTCTTCAGATAGCGCAAGAATCTATGACGGGATGGAAAGAGGTAGGGTTTTATTCTTCATTCTAGACATCAGAAGCTAACTAGTAGCAGGCAAGCGATCTAGGTTATCAGCTTCGAGCTCGATGTATGTCTTCCTTTCAAGGTCATCACCGTGGGGTACTTCTGGCTAATATGCGTATAGACCCCGATTTCTACGAGGATGGAAACCCATTTTACGTATGGGCTAATCAATATAAGAACCCTATCAACGAGTCTCGAGTAGTCCAAACCGCCCGTGCTTTCGTACACGGCTACCTGTATGAGTTTGCCGATACATATGGTACGGTTGTCAGTGTCAACTCCACTGGCTCCGCGAGTGCCATTGGTAACTCTCTCGGGCCATCCGATTCATGCCCTAAATTTGCGTCCACTTCCAGCGGGGGAACAAACGTGACGGACTGTATGTGATCTATCTGCCAAGCTACTCTTTGAAAATAGGAAACTCAGCTGATATGTTTCACCTATAGTTGACAACACTTGGGTGTCCAAAGCCTTGAAACGTGTCAACTCTTTGGTAAAGGGTAATCTAACATTTACTGAAAGCGATTTGCTCTTTTTTCCCTACTTGTGCGGGTACGAAAGCCAAATCACTGGAAATCTCAGCCCCTGGTGCGGAGTCTTGACTGAAGACGAGCTGCACAAGTATGCATACTCCCAGGATCTCAGTTACTACTACGGCGTTGGCCCTGGTGCGGACGGGCCTGCACCGGTGCTCTTCCTGCCATTCCTCGAGAGCTTGACCGAGCTTTTGAATAAGGGACCTAGGCAGACTGGGGTCGGTGTAGATGGGAACCCCTTCACCGTGCCAAAATTGATTATGGCATTTTTGAACGACAACCAAATTGCTGAAATGACAGCAGCTATGGGGATTTTTGATGAGGAACCACCCCTTTCAACTTCTCATATTCCGAGGCATCATCTTTACCAGATTGCGCATTTCATTACGATGCGTGGGACTGTTTCATTCGAAGTTTTGAGTTGCAGCGATGAAAAGAAACACAAGTCTCGGTCTTCTGATGGGCCTTATATCCGTATACTTTTCAATGATGCGGTTTATCCCATCGCAAGCTGCCAGGATGGACCAGGCAAAAGCTGCCTCCTGTCCGAGTATATTTCCTTGCTTAGACAGAAGAGCCAGGCCGCAGGGAACTTCATTGACTATTGCAATGTGACTACATCGGGGCATCCTGAGACGGTGGCTGGTGCCAGTTTCTTTACCGATCTGTCGCAGGACTTTTTGACATTTGTCAAGCCTTGATCAAACATTGATGTGTATACTTTGATTCGATCTTTATCTTCTTCCGTTATTTTCTTTTCATTTCTTCTGTTCATTTCTTTTATTCCCATTTTCATTTTTTTTTTGGCCTACATTGCAACCCCAATTAAGTTTTCTCCCAATCGATACTCTCATCGGTGAAGAAGTCCATATAAATCGAGCAGATCCCTGCCGTACTTCTTCAAGTCCCAATTTCGATTGCAGCCAGAGATACTCCTTCACTAGTGTAGGAAGTAGTGCACGAGTTTGAAATCCGAAGTGTGCCATAGACTGCATCTACATACATACATACATACGTAGTATAGATCATGCGAACCATGCTGACTTGTATTATCTTACCAGTGTAGATAGTATGTATAATATGTACAGAAGTATTTGTATAAAGAGTGGCTCGGGCCAGACCGTGCGCTCGTCCCCTTTTCTCCACTGCGAGAAAACTATTTGCAGCGTGTCTCGAATCCACTTTTGAGACAGAAAAGCACTAAGCAGCTCGTGTCTTGGCTTGAATTGCCCTGTTTTTTTTTTCTTTCTTCTATTTTTCTGCCCTTAAATTTCTCGTGCCAGGGCTGAATGGGCATTCCAAGGGGGGAGAAATGACATATAAGTGTACATAGTGTACATAGTACATACTAAAGTGTACATAAGTGTACAGTGTATTACTTACAGCTCCTCCAAATTTAGGGTGGCACTTCAAGAGGCGAAAATTAAAAGAAATAAAAATAAATCGACTTGGAGACACAACTTCATCTTGGAGTGACACACGCTCCTTTACGGTTCCTGGTTCTTTCTCGTCCCTGCTTTTTCAACTGAAACTCCTTGATGCTCTCTTAGCCCTCTCCAACTTTTTTTCTTCTTCCCTTCTTCTTTCTTTCTTCCTTCCCCTTCCTTCAACTTAGTTCTTCTAATTTCCTTCTCCCCCCTCCACCACCCCGGCCCCGCCGGTACCTGGAGGCGACTTGATTGATCCGCCTTCAAGTTTCCCTTCCCCGGTCACGCGAGTCCTATTGACGAAAAAAGAACCATGGCCTACAACGCCGTCGCCCAGGCGGATGAAGTTGCTTCTCATTCCGGATCCGACTTATCACGCAGCCCTTCGCCCGCTCATGGAACTTTCCAACAACTCCACGATGTCGATCATCTCGATGGAAGTCAGCTGGCGTCAGCTCAAACGTCCGATAAGGCTGGCTTAGATCTGGCTTCAATGATCCGTTCGATGACCTCAACTAGTTACGATGTAGTTGAAGACGATGACTACGATGCCGATCCTTCCCCCGATCAGCGATCCAGCAGCCTCCGCGCCATCCCTCCGCTCAATACAGCTATCGCGCGACATTCCTCCCCCGAGCCCCCCTTACACAGTGCTTCCAGTGACATTCCTCCCCCTCTCAACCATCCGACCCCGGATCTCCAATCGCTTCAAGGCGCCTATACGGGAAATGTAGAGCGTTTAGAGATGACTGCGGAGCGTTTGAGCTGCAGCTCTACAGATATCGGCAGTGAGATCCGCAAGATGGATCAGGAACAGAAAAGGCGCTCATGCAGCTCCGCCTCAAACTCAATTATTATGCGGAATGGTGCATTCTCCCCGGTGACTGTGGCCTCTGCTCATGGATCGACTTTCTCTACACGCCAGCGTTCTGTTTCCGGCGCATCGCGATTGCCTCAGGTCACGGAACCCGATCATGACGAGAATGGCCACTATGCCGACCATCTTCCTACGCCGTTGCCGATCCTCCCCGCCCCACAACCCCAGATCTATAGTCACACAAGTGAAGTTTACCACAATCAGCATGCTGGAAATAATGGCTCGGAGGAACTCGAACGGCCAGCCTCCGCAGCGTCTGGGGATACTTTCCATCAGGCCCGAACTCTGTTCAATGACTTCGATGGAGTTCATTTCACCCCCTTGGAGCGTGCGGAATCCGGACGACAGATCTCTTTGATTCAACCTCCCCTTGCAAGCAAGCCAGAATCGTACAAGGCTCCGCAGGCAGGAGACCAGATGGTCTATTATCCAGCCCCAGTCCCTCGCATGTTAAATCTGCCACCGAAGCTATCTCGGAGACCGATCACAGATCATGAGAAGCGTCGCACCCAGTTGATGAACTCAATTGCTGCCGAAGACAAATTGGCAGAACAAGAGAGGGCTAAAAACACCCAGAAAGACAAAGGTCAATCATCTGTTCCTCAACAACTCCGCGCAAGCGTCTTCTTCGATCCTCCAAGTGCACCTCTCGATATTCAAGTTAAGCAGGACTCTGCCGTTGCGACACTAGACAGTATCCTTGACGCTTCGACATATGCGCCGGTCTCCGCATTTACTGACCACCCGTTTGCTGGGCATATCGGCTCCCATGTGTACGGCAATTCGAAGCGCAAGACACTCACGAAGATCCCCCCTGGTGAAAGACCAGAGCGCAATTCGCGATATCTAATGGGGCAACCGCAGAGCAAAGAGAGCCAAGAAGGCCCGGCCTACTTAGATGATGGAGTGCATCAACATGACGATCATCACAGATCGCAGGATGGGAGGTCAGGCAGTGAGACTGAAACGGACTCGGGCTCTCACGAAAGTGAAGATGACGAGGAAGAATATGATGAAGAAGAGGATTATGTTGGGCCACCAAACACTTTGCTTGCAGAATTGCAGCTACGGAAGCATGAACTGAAGCAACGGACTCGTACGGCTGTTCCCACAGCCTCTCAAGCCCAGGTCATGGGCGCTACTTTGTTGGAGATGGATGAACTGGCCCAAAAGCAGAGTGAGAAGAGACGGCGGCGGCCAGTCACTTTGGCATGGGATGGTCACAATAATGCCGACGACGAAGACGTTCCTTTGGCTATGTTGTACCCAGATAAGACCAATGTTGATGATGAGAATAAACCCGTGGGTCTTATGGCGAAGCGCGAGATGGAAGAAAATGAACCTCTGAGCACACGCCGAGCTCGACTTCGCGGTGAACCAATCCCCGAGAAACGACCTGTTGCCGTGTATTCCACCGTGGAAATCAAGCCAGAGAAGCCTCAGTCTGAGTCCGAGGAGGAAAATGGTAACGAAGCCGAAACGCTTGCCGAGCGTCTTAGGCGATTGAAAGGCCAGAACCCCGAAGAAAGTGACTTCACCAGTGGCCTCATGGCCGAGTTCGATACTCGGGCTGGTAATGCCCCTAAGGAGGCAGCGAAGCCCAGTGACCGAGCACCAGAACAAGAAGAAACCCTTGCGCAACGGCGCAGTCGTTTACAAAGGGAAAATATCGGTAAACGCCCAGGTGTTCAGTCTCAGAATCTCCACAACCGACGAAGCATGGCTGCTCTCCCTCAATCTCGCCCTGCCTATGTTGCCCGCCAGTCGTCGTACGATGTATTTCCACAGCAGCGCGGTGTTGTACCTCAGCTCGGGCATCGTGCTTCGATGTATTCATTGCCAGTGAATATGGCATCTCAAGGATATCCCATGGCCCAACCGTCTGGCTACGGAATGCCCTACCCATCTGTTTATCCCTACAATAATATGGGCTACCCAAGCACTTGCGGCCCGACTCTACGACAGCCTCTTGAGCCCGGTCAGCAAGATGTTATCGATCGATGGCGACAGAGCATTCGTTAAAATTCTCTTCTCCTCCCCCTTTGTGTTCTCTTTTGACTTTTCTCCCTCGACGGCTGTCATTACATATTCCATATCCTGGCTTTCTTCTTCGTTATAGCGTTGTCATTCTAGGCGTTTGTTCGTTCTCGAAGGATATCCATGTAAAGTAATACGATTTATTTCTTGTGTTTGATCTCAAAGAACTTTTCACAATATAGTGAGTCATACTAGCCCTCGCTAGAGCAATATACCCGCAGATGAAAATGGGATTTATCTTCTTCATTTATGATCAATTTTGTAGACGAGAACACTTGGAGGCTCCTTTGATACCTAAGTACCTAAATAGATGCAATTCAAACCAAGTAGTATTATCAACAAATTCGTGGAGGAGTTACCACTAATTATTAGTGATTAGCAAATTGATAAATATAGAAATTGTTCAGGTACATGAACAATCTTCAAAAGCATTGCAAGACAGTCAGCATTGAAGCTTCGATTTAGTGTAACCCACCAGCTGCAGGCGATTACGTCGCCTTGTTTGGGGTTTTTTGCAGTTGTTGACTTCATCTTCTTTTACTATGTTTGCCTCCCGGTTTGGCTTGCTTTGACTACACTGATACCAACGGAATCATTTTCCCTTCATTTACTTATTTCTATATTAATTTTCTGAATACCTTCCCTTCCCCTTCCCATCTCACAGCAAGCGGCTCTCTTAGGCAGCGCATCGCCCAGTGGCTGCTGCACGCCCCACCGGCGTCTGGAATGTGAGATTGAATGGCCCACCTCCTTTCAACTTCTAATCAGTGGCTGCAGGCAAAAACCAGAAGAACAATGGAGTCGCATTTCCCGTGAACAGCAACTTAGCTCTCAAAAGGTGCCGTACGGGTTTAATCACTGGCTACAATGCCCCCGTCCACCGTCTTCTCATACTGGCGCCGAGACCATCGCCGCTCAACTGCGCTGCCCGCATCGTCGCCCGCATCATCTCCAGGTCTCAAAGGACCCATAGACAACCCGCTCAATACACCTCCTCAGCTCCCTCAGATCCCGGATACCCCAGTCCTAACTACGCCGTTTGATGAACGACCGTCTCACGATGCTTCGCCCTGGACAGACTCGCCGCTGGAAACCGATGCTTCAAAACCCACCTTCACTTCCTCCGTTGCACCACTAGCCTCCTCCGTTAGCCTTGCTGCCCCTGACCCGTCAGTAGAAAAAGAAGATTTCAAGGATTCGAGCCCAGGTGAACGAGGACCCGAACCCGAACCCGAATTTCAAAATGCCTTAGCTTCTCAACAGAAGAGTTCACATCCGTCAAGCGGGATCCATAGGTATGAGGGAGATGCCGAGTCGAATTCCAAGCAAACATCGCCCTTCCGGCTTTCCTTCGGCGGGAAAGGAATACGAAACCTCCAGTCGCCGCCTGCTGGTGATACCCAGGGGCGTTCTCCGACTGCGGCACCGGGCACAAGCTATTTACGAACAATGGCTCCTCCCGAAGACCTACTGGTCGAAAAACAGCTACCGAGTGATAGAGCATTTGTGCCGCCACGAGATATCAGAACAGAAAGCACCTCGGCTCGACGGTCAGCAGAGCGTGAGAATTCTATGGAAAATGCTCATCACAAGTCGGGTAAGGCGATGTTACACTTGCTGAATCCGATGTCTCTACTTGCCCGTCGACGATCATCTCAGATGGGCAATCATCGAGTTGATGAACAGAAGCACAAATCATCCAACATGGTTCCGGCTATGCCGGATGACTATGATCCCCGAATTCGTGGAAATATTGTACATGATTTTTCAGCTCCTCGTCCTCGCCGAAATGTATCAGGCACCCCGAGCGGTGGTCCGCCTGATGGATCTGGCCACTCTGCGCAAGAAGCATCTCCATCACAACCCAGGATTCAGAGCCCAGCAAGTCGACTCAGTGATCCAACGAAGAAGCATAATGATCATTCTCCAGTTTTCAAAGAACATTTTGAAGATGACCAAAACGTGCTACAGGTAGAGAACAAGGGTTATCTTCAATCAAGCCTTTTGACAGGTTCCTCTCAACCAGGCCATGAAAGTTCATTGCCTCCATTTGCCAGGAAACTACCATCTCGACTGCCTGATCAAATCCCAGAAAGCAATGACCGAAACGCCTCTCCACCAGTCGAACTCCCTGCCGAACTCCCTGCCGAGCTATATGGAGATATCCCTGAATTACCATCGCAGACGGGCCCAGCGCCTGTGGAACCGGATGAAGATATCATTCCAATTGTGCCTCGACCCTCGTCAGCCAGTCTACCCAAACATCTCAAAAGTAATGCATCGCGTTTCAGCTTTGATATGGGAGGTATAGAGTCTTCGACTCAGGAAAAACTACTCGAAGAAAAGCACAAAGCCAAGGAAGCCGAACGCAAGCTGGAAGATGGGTATTTTGATGATTTCGATGAAGATTTCGATCAGGATATGATGGATGATATCGATGGATTGGAAGAAAGGATCCCTGGTGTCAATGCAGACGCTGACGATGATTACTTTTCTGCTCCCTCAACTGCGGAAATCAAGTCTTGGATAGCGCCAGGGCTATCGCCAGTGGTTGCAAGTCCTATAACTACCGCGCCGCCCGGGATTCCATGTACTTCTTTCCTAGCGGACAATCATAATGCACCATCTTCTGCTTTGGACGAGGCCGAAGATGTGACAAAGGAGGATACTTCGCGGGCAGTCGATGTGCATCAAGCGTCTAGTGCTGGTGTCGATACTTCGGTGGCCACTAGCGAGACTTTGGAGAAAGGGAAACAAGTTCTGGATGAAGATGATGATGACTTGTACTTTGATGACGGCGAATTTGGAGACCTGACGCTTGATGATCAAGACAAAGGATTCGATGAGTCCATCTTTGATGATGAGACCAGCCATCTCTACGAACGGAAACCAGTTGGCGCGCCAGCTGTACCCCAACCTCAAGATCAAAATCTTGGAAATGATGCTTTAGAGAGGGAGATGCTGCTCGAGGAGAACGCTAGTCATGGTCTCAAACACATGCCTAGTATGGCAAGTGAATATCGGGCACCCTCAATCAAGCGTGGTCCGCTTGGCGATCCCATTCCCAACATGGGACCTGCTCGGGCCCATGGCGGAGTATTGACAGAGCAGAATCTGGAGGTTCTACACAATGCCTTGGCTTTCGCAGCAAATGAAGCCACCGCGAAGAATCAATTTGAACGCACTTTTAGCACCAGTGATCGATCTCAAACACAAGAAAGTATTTCCCAAGCAACTCACACTGGCGAATCTCAATCTGGCCTAGTGTCCGATGACAGCCATTTAAGTCAACTTGTTGACATGGCAGCATACGAAGATTCCTACGATGATCAGCTTTTTGAAGATGATGATCCGTACTACGATGATGCTATTGTCGCAGCAGCCAACGCAGAGGCACTCGAGAATGATGACGAGGGATTCTACGGCCAAGAATTTGGCTTTTACGCGCAGGCGCATGGGAACTCCGAAATGACAAACGGGGGGTACTTCGGTCCGCGAGGTGTCGAAAGCATCTCGCGTAGCTTCAGTAGTCGGGGCAAATTCCAAGAACCTAGCCTCACCCCAATTACTGAACGAAGTGAATGGAGCACGCGCAACTCAGTCATCTCGCTGAAAGCGCACGGTGCTGCTCATTCAAACCCATCACTGGCAAGTCCCGGTCTGGCCCAGCTAGTTGACATGAGTAACCTTGACGATGAGTTGTCATTAAGTGCTTTGATGAAGCTACGCCGAGGCGCATGGGGTGGAAGCAATGGCAGTCTTCGAAGTAGCGCCGGCAGTCCGCCTCCACATACTCTGCCCTCCTCCAATCGTGCCAGTTTCGCGGAAGCCAGTCCTTCGGATACTCGACCCCCTGTCGAAGAGAGCTTTGCAGCATTTGCTAGCTCTCCTCACCCTCACGACGAGAGCCATTTCTACACAACTACACCACTGAAGGACGCGCATCTGGGCCAATCTGCCGATCTCCCGTCAAGCGGAAATGGCGGCCCGAGTTACGCGGACCATGAGGATGAAATGCCGACGACCGGACTTCAGCGCCTCAATGTCTTGTAAAACTTCTATTTACCCCTGGATATAATACACTTGGCTTTGTTTTACTCGTCGCCCGACGACGGTGGCGCTAATTTGGTCATTCATTCACGATTTAATGACATCTTTGGATTTGGTCTGCTTTTTATATTTTCAGCCCAACTCCGGGCTCCTTTTTTTTTTTCTCTCTTATCTTGTTGGATGGCATATAAATCACAATTACCCATAGCACTGTTTGGATGTTGAACATTTCAAAAACATCTTCGTTCTGAATTTAATAACGTTTTGAGTGAGATATCTAGAGGAATGCTTTTTGTGATCCTCGGTGATATTGATTTTTCACCGCGCTTGAGTATAGTTACTATAGCGTCATCGTAATCGAAAGCCGGCCGATTGGGCCGAAATCACCCGCAAGAACACCGAAATGCTTAGCCGGCCGTGGCGAGTGAGTGGCTCGTTCGGGCGAGCCCTGCGCTATATCGGTTACGGGGGAATTGCTAACTACACTCCTTTCTTTTCAACCACGCGTATTATTTCTAGGTAGTTACTTCATATCAGGAAGTTTTGCAATCAGTACGGAGATAATGGGCCCTAAAATGAGGTTAACAGCAGCATAGATTATTTCATGCATTCTTTTATGGTTTCTTTCCACTATTCCGGCGCTCCAGATGCAGGACCACGTATTGACTGGACGCTGTACAGTAGTATGCGGCATTAAATGTTGTCCACCTGATACTTACTAGATTGACGGCCAAGAAAGCCCTCGTCAAACGTGCAGAGAGCTGAATTTGCTTTACTTTATTAATCTGGTATTCTCTGGATATATATTAAAATGCCATTCCTTGTTTTAACAATTTTTTTTAAAAAAAAAAAATCCATTGAAGGTCAGAAATAGCCATACAAGAATAGTGTGTCGTTTTAACCATAAAAAGAAGTGTGAGTAATAACTCTCCGGTTATGCATCGGGCTGACTCAGCGCACCAGCCACGCTCCGGCCCGGTTTTGCTTCTGCTTTGCGCTCAGCTCTTTTCCTTGCTCTCCACTCCCATCCCCAGTTGTTCTTGTCGTTAGCAGTGTTTCTGCTCTCTGATGAGTTCCATTTCTATACAGGTGCTACGGCAATACTAGTCGACACCTGTTTCGCGCGATTTAACTGTACGTTTTTTCCTGCTTCCTTTCCTCCGTGTTTCGGTTTCGGCACTCTCGGCAGCAAGAGAACAACAACCTGGCAACTTGAATGCTAACCTTGAGAATGCTTGACAGGTTTGGGTCTAGATTGCCTTACTTTGATCCCATTGCAGCTTTAAGACGATAAAATTTTCTACCCTTCCTATACCTTTTACTCACATTCGATTCTTCCATCCTTGACGGAAAAATCCCGACATGTTCAGAAACACTGCCTTGAAGGCCACCAACCTGCGTGGTGTGCCTTGCACCAGTGCTCGGAGGTCCTTTTTCCTGGCTTCCAGCGCTCGCAACGCTTCCAAGAGCTCCCAATTCAACCTTTCCACCCGCCGACCTCTCGCCGTTGTCGAGCGCGCCTTCGATGGCGCTCGGCCTTACGCCTCGTCTGCCGAGGGTCCCTCTGCTGGAGTGGTAAGCAACACCAAAAAACCCTGAATCGCTTGAAAATATCATGAAAGCACGCAATGATGAGCGTTCCCATTCCTGCCCTCGAATACTCGACTAACGTAACGGCGCAATCTTGCTCTCCTGGGAAATAGGACCCCAACGATTCTTTCCTCTCGGGCAGCACCGCCAACTACATCGATGAGATGTACCTGGCTTGGAAGCAAGATCCTTCCAGTGTTCACATCTCTTGGCAGACTTACTTCAAGAACATGGAAGATGGCAACATGCCCATCTCCCAGGCCTTCACTCCTCCCCCTACCCTAGTCCCAACCCCGACTGGCGGTGTTCCCCAAGATATGCCCGGAGCTGGCATCGCTGCTGGTGCTGATGTGACAAATCACTTGAAGGTTCAGCTGTTGGTACGCGCCTACCAAGCTCGTGGTCACCACAAGGCTAAGATTGACCCCCTTGGTATCCGTGGTGAGGCCGAGGCTTTCGGTTACAGCAAGCCCAAGGAGCTTGAATTGGATCACTATGGCTTCACCGAGCGCGACCTGGACCAGGAGTTCGCCCTCGGACCTGGTATCTTGCCCCGTTTCCTCACTGAGGAGCGCAAGAAGATGACTCTGCGTGAGATCATCGCTGCCTGTGAGAAGATCTACTGTGGCTCCTACGGTGTCGAGTACATCCACATCCCTGACCGCAAGCCTTGCGACTGGATCCGCGACCGTTTCGAGATCCCCGAGCCTTTCCAGTACTCGGTCGATGACAAGCGCCGCATCCTTGATCGTCTCATCTGGAGTTCCAGCTTCGAGTCCTTCCTTGCCACCAAGTTCCCCAACGACAAGCGTTTCGGTCTTGAGGGTTGTGAGACCCTTGTGCCCGGTATGAAGGCACTCATTGACCGTAGTGTTGACTACGGTATCAAAGACATCGTCATTGGTATGCCTCACCGTGGTCGTCTCAATGTTCTGTCCAACGTTGTTCGCAAGCCCAACGAGTCTATCTTCAGCGAGTTCGCCGGCTCCACCGAACCGTCAGAGGAAGGCTCCGGTGATGTCAAGTACCATCTGGGTATGAACTTCGAGCGTCCTACTCCCTCTGGCAAGCGTGTGCAGCTGTCCCTGGTTGCCAACCCCTCCCATCTGGAGGCTGAGGACCCTGTCGTCCTGGGTAAGACCCGTGCCATTCAGCACTACAACAAGGACGAGACCCACTATGACTCTGCTATGGGTGTCCTGCTTCACGGTGATGCCGCTTTCGCCGGTCAGGGTGTTGTTTACGAGACCATGGGCTTCCACTCTCTGCCCGCCTATTCCACCGGTGGTACCATCCACATCGTTGTCAACAACCAAATTGGTTTCACCACTGACCCTCGCTTTGCCCGTTCCACTCCTTACTGCTCGGACATTGCCAAGTCGATTGATGCCCCCGTGTTCCACGTGAACGCTGACGACGTCGAGGCTGTCAACTATGTTTGCCAGGTTGCTGCTGATTGGCGCGCTGAGTTCAAGACCGATGTTGTTATCGACATGGTCTGCTATCGTAAGCAGGGTCACAACGAGACTGACCAGCCCTCGTTCACTCAGCCCCTGATGTACAAGCGCATTGCTGCTCAGAAGGCTCAGCTCGACAAGTACGTCGAGAAGCTGATTAACGAGGGTACCTTCACCAAGGAGGACATCGATGAGCACAAGAAGTGGGTCTGGGGCATGCTGAATGACAGCTTCGACCGCAGCAAGGACTACCAGCCCACCGGCAAGGAGTGGTTGACTTCGGCTTGGAACAACTTCAAGACTCCCAAGGAGCTTGCTACCGAAGTTCTGCCTCACCTGCCCACTGCTGTTGGCATCAACTCCCTGAAGCACATTGCTGACAAGGTTTCTGGTGCCCCCGAAGGCTTTACCCTTCACCGCAACCTCAAGCGTATCTTGACCAACCGCAAGAAGACCGTTGACGAGGGTAAGAACATTGACTGGGCTACTGCTGAGGCTCTCGCTTTCGGTTCCCTTGTCGATGAGGGCTACCATGTCCGTATCTCCGGACAGGATGTTGAGCGTGGTACCTTCTCTCAGCGTCACTCCGTTCTTCACGATCAGGAGAATGAGACTACCTATACCCCTCTGCAGCACATCAGTGAGAACCAGGGAAGCTTCGTCATCTCCAACTCCTCCCTGAGCGAGTTCGGCGCGTAAGTATCGAAACTTTTCACCAATCTTCCATGTGTTTGATACTAATCCTGTTCTATAGTCTCGGCTTTGAGTACGGTTACTCTCTGACCTCCCCCGAGGCTCTCGTCATGTGGGAGGCTCAGTTCGGTGACTTTGCCAACAACGCTCAGTGCATCATTGACCAGTTCATTGCTGCTGGTGAATCTAAGTGGCTGCAGCGTTCTGGCCTGGTTGTCTCCCTGCCTCACGGTTATGACGGCCAGGGTCCTGAGCACTCTTCTGGTCGTATGGAGCGTTGGCTGCAGCTTTGCAACGAGGAGCCTCGCGTGTTCCCCGCTGCTGACAAGCTGGACCGACAGCACCAGGATTGCAACATGCAGATCGCTTACATGACTGAGCCCTCTAACCTGTTCCACATCCTGCGTCGCCAGATCCACCGCCAGTTCCGCAAGCGTATGTGTCTCCCCAACAGATTGATGTTTGAAGTATACTAACGTCTTCCTCAGCCTTGATCATCTTCTTCTCCAAGTCCTTGCTGCGTCACCCTATCGCTCGCTCTGACCTGGAGAGCCTCACTGGCGACTCTCACTTCCAGTGGATCATCCCCGACCCTGCTCACGGTACCTCCATCGAGGCCCCTGAGAAGATCGAGCGTGTTATCCTGTGCTCTGGCCAGGTCTACGCTGCCCTCACCAAGCACCGTGATGCCCAGGGTATCCGCAACACTGCCATCACCCGTGTTGAGCAGCTGCACCCCTTCCCCTGGGCTCAGCTGAAGGAGAACCTGGATAGCTACCCCAACGCCAAGGACATTGTCTGGTGCCAGGAGGAGCCTCTGAACGCCGGTGCTTGGTCTTACGCCCAGCCCCGTCTGGAGACCCTCCTGAACTCCACCGAGCACCACAACCGCCGTCACGTCCTGTACGCCGGTCGCTCCCCCAGCGCCTCCGTGGCTACCGGTCTTAAGGCCGTCCACTTGAAGGAGGAGCAGGAGTTCCTGGAGGATGCTTTCTCCCTTCACCAGGAGCGCCTCAAGGGCGAGTAAATTCATCGCTGTAGCCTCCCAGCGATCGAACTCTGATTTACCGGACATTTCCCGGAGCCTTGGCATTTTAATGTTTGATTGGGTTGATTTATCATGTTTATTGGGTCGCCTGGGAGCTAGCGTCCGGTCCATTCTGTTTCATTTGTAACACCTTTCCTGTTATCTGCATGGATTCTATTGTGTCCTAGTCCCTTGTGTATAAGATCTGTGTTTTGTCGTTGGCTTGCGCTGATAGACAGACTCATCTATACCTAGACCTATGCTTTTGTAAAATACAAATCTCATTTAGTGTTGCATCTATTCTTCGCATTTCCTACAGAATTTTTTATAGTAGTCAAAGCACATTTTGTTGTTACGTCATTTATGATTTGACCTAGCCTCCAGCCGTGAAGGCAGATATCAATTGTGTCACATAGATTCTACTATTTGATAGTTCAACTTTCTTGATTGATGGTTATGATATTTGACAACGTTGGACAGGCACTGGCATAATACAGGCAATATGTGAGCTGTCTGAACTGGGCCAAACTGGAACTTCACATCGGACGAAATGTATAATTGACTTTGAAAGGCACATTATCTCGAGGATTGGTGGAGGAGGTAGCACATTCTTGTGCGTATCTCATGAATTTATCAATATCGAACCTCTCTGCATAGTCTTCCAACTGCAAACGATGAATAGCATTCCGGATCCAAGTCACTTCATTCTCCTCTGGGTTCTTATTACTCTGTGGCAGAGGAAGAGCTTCAAGGATATCCAATATCTGATCATGACTCACGCTATGAGGGATCTTTCCAATCATAACATGTCCAAGCAGGCGATCTTCTTCGGACGGATCACATTTCGTGATAGCTCGGAACTGCCAGTCTCCAACCGATCTGGATTGGTCAGAACGCGAAGACTCTAGGTTCGTTTGGCGGACATCAAAGCAGTAGTTATCATGGCTTTTGGAGGTCCTCTTACGAACAACAATGCTCCAGAGGAAATCATTTCGCTCAAGTTCGGTCTGGCGCTGCCCGTTATTGAAGATGTGGTCCTCGCGAGAGAAGAGAGCCACCATTATTTGTCGTTTGTTTGCTTTCTTTGCCACGGTAAAACTTTGGACAGAGCTTGTTCGATGAGCTGGTACTTTCCAACTTGTCAGCAAAGGTACGGTGCAGCTTTGAGGAGAAGAATGGTAAGGGTCATCACTTACATGCAAGCCGTGTGTGAAATAAGTCATGGCATGCAGATCGAAAAGAATGGTTGCGTGGCTGGGAATGAAGCCTGCTGGCAATACGTCTGCAAAAGAAAGTAGAGTAAATTGAAGATGACGAAGAAGATGAAGCAGAGGAAGAGGCTGAAGATGAGAGAATGAAAGAAGATGCAGGAGAGATCGAAGGAGGCAGGTTAGGAATGATCGTTTGAGAGGAGAAGGGCGGCATGGAAAAGGACTGAGTTGTGTGCGAATATGAGACTCAGTGCACTTCGAAGATTTTCTCTGAACTTGAAGTTATTCTCACAGATAAAAATGAGTAGAACCTGCAGACACACTGTGAAATATTCAAAATTAAATGTGTAGGCTTCAGCTCGCTTTTTGACGAGTAGACGCAGGAGAATAGTTAAGATATTAACTGACTAGTAGAAAAAGAGGTTAAATTTAACTCACTTCAGGGCTTGGAATATTCATGTTAGTAGCTAGTCATAATTACTAGTACTCTGTGTAGTGCCCCAGGATGGTTGAATGAAGCTCTGCGGTGCCTAATCGGGCAGTGCTCAGCCTCAACAAGTACCAAAGATATTAATAGTTCTTTCACTCTGCTTCTGCCTATCTCGATAATTGACAGCTCACATTGGGCTGCTGATATTTGATATGATGCTCTAAGTATAATCCTAGCCGCGGCAGATACGCGAAGCTCTATACGCTACTACTACTACTACTACTACTACTACTACTACTACTACTACTACTACTACTACTACTACTACTACTTGGCTAGAAGGAAAGCTAATGGCTTCATAGTGAAATAGCAAAGGGGAAGTATTGAAAATACTATGCTTCAAGAAAGACCAAATAATTAATAGGATTTAGGAAGTGTCCTGCCATTCATACTTTGGCTGGGACCTTGGATTATCGTCTTGCATGGCTAGTTTGTGCAATGCAATCCGCATAGTAGCGGGTACTTTGGCCACAGACCTTGCTTCGCGGTTGATTACTGAGCACGTGTCTATGTTATCAATCTCATGCGCTTGTCTCCCATCGATTATGAGCAGTTTTGTCATGCTATACGACTGATCATTCTTCTATATTTCCACTGAGGATATCCTTTGAAGAATGATTAATGTCTTGAGGATTCTGGCTGCATTTGGTAGCATGCAGAAGCACCAAAGATGGTACGATACAGTGTAGTATAACTGTCTGTTAACCACTACGAGCTTGAATATGTTTTCAATAGCTCGATATGCTCTGAGCTTTGGATAATCTTCATATATGATGTTATGATGTTGTTTTTTTTCTATACTTCAACAGACTAAGCCTAATCCGCTGGTACCTGAAATGACGTCATATACCACCACCGGTTTCTGCCTTATTAATGCCTTATTTTACAGGCGCCAATTCACCTGATCCGCCGAGTTGCTCTCTTCTCCGCACGCAAACTTCCCACTGGGTGATCTTCCATTCTCATCACACTGCTGCTTTTGAGAAGGCTCACTCCAAGTCCATCGGTGTCCTCTATAGAGCATTGTCATTGGTCTCGTTTACTCTTTTTCTCTACTCCAACCCACGGGCTAGGCGCGCCTCGCAAGCTTTTCCAGAGGTGCAACTCACAGCCTGACCTCGCCCTTCACCATGTCTGCTGTCTCCTCGTCAGCCCTCAATCCCCAGGGCGTAGGCCTGCGACAATCGTCTCGCCAAACGCGAACGAATCCTTCGCGGACCTCCAAAACTGTCGGACAATCCTCTTTCGGCTTTGGCAGAGGCTCCCATGCCGACAGTCCTGCAACGCCCCCTGTACCTCACGGCTTTTATCCGGCTCTAACTCACTTTACTGATGCAATTACTGCACTCCCACGCGAGTTCCGTCGACACAATTCTTTATTGAAAGAAGTCGACGCTAAGGCGTGGGCTCTCGAGGAAAATTTACTACAATTGTTAAAGTATTCTTCAGAGTCACAGCCAGTTCCTCATCCTCCAATCCCGACTCCCATTGTTGCGGGCGTGGCTCGCGAGGATTTCTTGCCAAAGGTTTGTTGATCAGATTTCAAACTTTCCTCGGCCATGGCATCTATGCTAACCACTTTGTACTACCTCAGGATCTCTCTCAGCCTCCCGAGACGCCCGAGAGCCAAAGCCGCAGACTTCTCTTTGACCGCGTACGGCAGAACCTATCCGATCTTATGATGACAGCCGACGAAAAGAATCATGTCATTTCGAATGCGAATGAAGAATTGGACCGCCAGGTTGTACGGCTGGATAGCGTGTTCCCATACATCGCGGGGGAAATCAGCGAGGAAGCTCGTCTTGGCAGTATGACCCACTGGGCATACTCCAACAAGAGTACTGCGAAAGCAGCGACAAATGAGCGACCCCGCCGAGAAGTGACTTCTCAACGACAGGAGATTCCGTATACGATCCATGAGACTGAAATTTCCAACCGCAGTGAAGCTCGGCGAGAAGCTGTCCAGGCACGGAAGCAACGCCGTGCACACGCTGATGCGGATTATGAAGAGCCCCGTGGTGCTCGCAAGACTAACACTGGTAAATCCCGCGGGGACAATGCGACAGGGGATCAGACGACTAAACGCCGGAAGGTAGAGCGGCCTTCTGGTGTTGAAACAAGCACGCCCATGGATCGCTCTGCTAGCGGCGCAGGCAGTCAGCGAGCATCCGCTAAGGATGGTACGGAGAAGAAGCGAGCGCGAGCCCCAAATTCAAATTCCGCAGCAGCGCGCAAGAAGTAAGGCCCCAACCGATTCCGCTCGTTTGCACAAGAAACTAATCGATTTTCTCTATTAGGCCCAATGCCACGTCCAATGCCGGATCACCCGTGCTTGCTCCCTCGCCTCTTATCGGAACATTCAATGCCCCGCGTGGAGCTGCAAGCCCTGGTCCCAACACCAGTCGGCCACAGTCTTCACGAGCTCAACAGAATTCCGGGTCAACAAGCAATGCTCGCCAACGCCCGTCTTCCTCGACTTCCAACCGCATCGGTCAAGCAAATGCTTCCAAGCAGACCGAGGTCAAATCCACGCCCCGCGATGCATCATCCATTAAGAATGAAACAGGGAATGGGGATCCCAATCGTGATTATAATGGTGAGGCAGGTGTGCGAATAGCCACTGCAGGAGTCAGACGCGATGAGATGATGGACGGAAGACAGGCCGACTCCGCTGAAGCCGAGACCTCCAAAGGACGAAAATCCAAGACTACCACGCCAGTTTCGACCTTGGCAGAGGTCACTCAACCTCGTTCGCGACCGACCCGCAATACAGACGCAGCACCTAAGCGCAATACTAAGAAACCTGCTCCAGCCCCAGCACCTATCATTCCCTCTGATGAGGAATCTCTTCACGAAGGCGATGATGAGGATGAAGAGGGCGAGCCTCGATACTGCTACTGCAACGAAATCAGTTTCGGTGAAATGGTGGCCTGCGATAATGATGCTTGCCCGCGCGAATGGTTCCATTTGTCATGTGTTGGAATGACGAAACCGCCTGGCAAAAATGGTAAGTTTGAATTCATGCATTCTGGTGTTATACGAGGGTATTTGAATTTGAAGCTAACATTGACTTAGTGAAATGGTATTGTGACGAATGTAAGAGCAGTATGCGGTCGACTCGTGGGCGATAATGTCGTTTTAGGATAAAGATAGACTAGCATTTGCATAATCATACCCATTGTATTGGTGATATTACTTGTTCATGAGCTCTGCATACCATTAGTAATTGTAGTATAGTAAATCCAGATATACCGATTGGGCTGGACTGCTGTCTGAGAGCTCTTTACTGCTTGATCTTACAAGGTACTACTTGTTGCTTCGATGAATGACTTGAAAGGTACTATACCTGCACGTATGATGTGTATCAATTGCACCGACCCGGGCATTGTCTTTCTAACAAGTAGAACCAGAGCCTTGGCTCTAGAAATGAATCCATTCCGAGGTTGTATATGATGATTGATCATTTGGGATCTTAGAAAGAGAGCAAGATCATATTCCAATTGGAAAGGGAAATCAATTTTATATGATAGAATCAGAATAGTGAAAAGATATACCATGAATTAAATGGTCATTTCAAGCTTCACCAAGCACCTCTCAATCTCTCCACAAGCCCATCACCACCATCCCCTCCATTCCTCCGTCTCTGACCCTGACCCTGTCCCGCGCCCTCCAACCCAGAAGCCTCCGCTTCACCTTCCAACCGCCTCCTCATATCCTCAAACCGTTCTCTCTCCCCTTCACTCGCGGCACTTACAGTACCGCCTCTCCGCTCCCGCTCGCCAACCAGCCATGCAGGGATTCGGAAGCCATTGCTGGCGGGTGAGAGGCCTGGAAGGAGTTCTGCGCGCCAGGCTGTGCCGACGATCCAGCCTGTTATAGCTGGGAGGAGGGACGAGGGGAATTGCGAGAGAGCGAGTTGGGCGGCGACAAGGTAGGTTGTTGATTTGTCGGAGAGGAGAAGACTTAGACTTGGTGGAGGTGGTTTTGGATTTGAGGGTGCGGCCCCGCTAGCGGCGTTGCTATCGCTATTGCTATTGCTTTGGGTGTTGGTTGGGGTTGTAGTGTTGGACGAAGTTGTTGTGCCGATGCGGTAGCGGAATATAGGTGGGATTGTGGCATGGTATTGGGCTAGAAGGGCGAAAATAACGGCTGTCGGCCCGGAGGGGAGGTAGTTGAGGTTATTTAGGGAGAGGGGTCGTACGACGAGGGCGAGGAGGAGGGGTGGTAGGATAGTTGTGTAGGGGAGGGTCGTGAGGAGGAAGGTCTATGGATATCGGTTAGTTTTCAAGTAATATAGCGCAGGGAATAAAAGGATAGATGTTGACGTACGGCCATTTTTCGCTTACCCCATGCTCGCTCGACGACGCGAAGATGATACACTAACATAGCAGTGAAGAGTGCCTCAGTGGAGTTGGCGAAGCCGGCTACTTGCCAGACAAGAGTGCGCCAGAACTGTGCATAGGGCCATATGTGTGGAGAGATATGGATTGAGGCTAGATGCTTGATATCGAAGATTGAAAGTGCGATTGAAGATGCGATTATGTAGATGATGAGAGATTTCGTGAGCGGGGTGTTGGTCAGGCCGGATGTCAGCATTTTGGATGGTATAGGTTGTGGCCCAGAGTTCGTATCTATGATCCTGTCTGGAATGAATGGATCATTCGGGGCGGATGGAAGTTGTGCGAGAAGACGCTGGAAGAAGGTGTAGTTGGAGTGAGTGGAGGACGTGAAGTTTGCCAGTGGCCAGCTTGGCAGCTCGGAAGTCTGGGGAACCTCGGCATGCCGAGCCGATCTACATTTGTTTATGACGAGCGCAAAGCAAATGAAATGAAATATACAATCGAAACATAAGAAGGGATAGAAAAATGAAATAAACATAGATAACTCATGATATGCGATGTATTATACAATTCTTTCGAACCCAGAAACGCCACAATGTATCTCCTTTTCTGTTGCAAGATCATCTCATCACACACATCTCATCTACACAGCTAACGAGGCTGCTTCTTTTGACTCCTCCGCAAGGGCTGTCCGGTATCGGTTTAATGCCAGCTCCAGTGCATGTAATGTAGGTCCAAGCAGTTGGTTGACAACCTTCTGGCCTCCTTCAACTCCTTCCAGATTTACCCGTAGTCGACGACCAGATTTTTCATACACCTCGCGGGCATGCTTCTTGATCCGATCAACCTCGAGCTGTCGTTCCGCCTCAGCGTCATTTGCCACAGCCGCGATGCGATCTTTTGCCCGCTGCAATGACTCAGATAGAGAAGTCACTTCACCAGCACGCTCCGGATTGCCTGAAAGGAAGGCCTGCCAGAATTGATTCAAGAACTCCGTGGATGTCGCATGGGTCAACGTCAACCGGTCATAGAGTGCTGGCGTCAGTCCATAGGTATCAGAAGTTGATGCTTCACTCATTTGGGTGCGTCGTTCACGTATCGCACCCAGAATCTGGGTAAATGCGTCGTGCAGAGCTACTGACGACCCAGCTGGTCGACGGCTTGCCGGTGCATCCTCCATTTCCTCGTCCTCGTCATCTCCGGGATCCACAAGCTTTTGCAGCTGCGTTGTACCACCCTGGTGCAGACTGTGCGCAATATCTGTGCGAATAGTATTCAGAATTTTATCAGGATCCTGCTGCTGAAGAGCCCGTTTCTGGTCGTCCTCTTGTGCATGGGAGAAGAAGCGATTCTGATCACTGATGTTAAGTGTAATACGAGATTGCTCCTCGTCCCCACGAAGATCGCGAAGTTGCATTTTCTTCCAGGCTTCTTCGTTCATACCAATTGGAGCACTCAAATCACCATCGGCTGGCGCAACATTGGCCATGATCTTTTCACTCAAGCTATTGAGTGTCCGAATAATGGGTACCTTGTCCACACCAGAAGGTCTCATGTCTAGATCTGGTCTGTTTCCACGGCGCTGGCTGTGGTGACTCTCGTTACCGGCCATATCCAAGAAGTGCGGCACATTGGCCTCGCGGTCCTTGTCCGCTACGTCATCCCGTAGGTATTTGTCAAGTACTGCATCTGTGGCATCTGCATCGGAGATTCGTTCACCGCGTAGCTTTTTAAAGAGTCGACTTTGAAAGAAACGCGACCAGAATTGTTGTTCGCTGAGCTTCGGTACATTCTCATCGTAGACTCGCTTGACAAGCGGGTGTTGTGTAAAGATGAGCTGAATCTGCTCTTTACTGATATTGAGTCGGGTCACATTTTCCTCCACGCGTGGTTTTAATGATGAGAGGACATTGTATGATCCTCTAGTCTGCGCTCGCTCAATGGCATGAGCTCGAAGAAGGTGCAATCGAGTCGACCAGAACTGTGACATGAACTGTGCCGAGCTCAAAGTTTCCGGTTTAGTGTGCAAGGAATCCATAAACATGCGTTGCAGGGTCGAGTCCGCTTTCAATAGGGACTGCTGCAATTCCACGTCTGCCTTCAGCCGATTATCGTCGTCCCAAGGGTTTTTGGCTGATCCTGCTGATGAAACTGCATTCGCGATCGCCATAGCCGCTGACATACCTCCACCGCTAGCTCCTGGTGTCGGCGTTTGGGAAGGGGTACCCGGTTTTGCCGCATTCACTCGAGCACTAAGGGTATCCTTTATGGCATCAGCCTGCGGCCGGGCATCTGGCCCGGCCGTGAAGAGAAAGACATATGCTTCAGCGGTACTATTCGGAGGAGCGTTGGCGGCCAAAACAAATATTTTTAGCATGACTTTCGGGTTTGAAGCGGGCGTCTGTTGCAAGTCTAGTTACTCTAGTCAGTCACATCCGTGAGATTGCGTGAGGGAGATGAAAGGAAGAATGCGTACTCGTAATGGTAGTCACTGGAATCGAAATAGCTGAAGCACCAGCTGCCGCTGGCGTCCAGGTGAGCGTTTGCTCATCTGCGGTCAGCGTCAAGATACCATCTTTCTTTTTGTAAGATGCTGCTCCGCTGGGAGGTGCCATCGTCGAGTATCTCGACAGCTTCCACTGTCCTGGTCCGTAACAGCGAAACCACCCATCGGGATAAGTCAGTCCCTTGGGGTGAAGCTGAGGAGAAGAAGGACCGAGGCCTTCGATGCGCAGAGACAGCGGGTGGAATGAAAGCAACTGATCAAATGAAGAGCCGCAGCTCTTTATCAAAGAGTCACGTGATTTATCACCTAGTGAACTCATAGTAGCCCTCTAATTATGTAGATTATGTAGACCTTTGTTTTATGGTCAACTCATGCTAGCAAATCATAAAATATCCAATTCTAATTACATGTAGCTGAGTGCTCACTATGAAATATTTACTGTGTAAAAGAATACTTATGATGATCGTGCATTTCAAGTATGAGGAGAGTGATATGGGTACGCCTTTCAACACTAAACACCATGAAAGAAAATAAAAAAACGATCAAATCAAATCAATAGAGCAGAACGCTTAGGAGATCCTGAATGCTATGCAAATTTTGAAAAACGCGATTGAGAGCACGAACCCGAAGCAAGAAGCCGTAATGCCGAAATTCGTAAGCCATATTGCGCGCCGCCATGCATAGACCGGATATCATCATTCATAATCATCAAACAAAGAGCCCACCTGGTTCAAAATCAGAAACAAACATACATGTTAGAAGTAAGCAGAAGAGAAAAGAAGAAAAAAAAAACCAGGGTATTGACACCACGCCATCGATAAGAGACCAAGAAAAAAATGCGAATGGCGGTGGAAATGCTTTTCAGCAGAACGACTGGATAATTCCAACCAGAATCATTTCTTGAACATGTAATGTCCGTATATTCCGCCAACATCACCAGTAACCATGGGGATTTTGCGCATGCCCCACCAACGGGCTCCCATCTTCCAGGAGCGAGAGCCATCGTCCAAGGGCTCATTTGGCAACGAGGCGGGATCTCTGACATACCAACCACGGCGACCCAAGTCACGAACGGTCCAGCCCACAGACACACGTTGGGTCTTGGTACGCTCGCGAAGCGGCGTGATAATCTTGTCAGAGAACTCGATCACCTGCAGAGGGTAGCTCTGCTCGGAGAGAAGAAGACATGAACTAGTGTTGAAAATCGCGCCAATGGTCATCTGTGGCACCTTGGCAAGGTCAAGATAGCAAAGAGTGCTAGGACCATGGCCATCGTCCTTGGCAAAGAACGAGTTTACATCCTTGACCGAAAGGTCGGCTGAACTAAGTCCGAGCTCTTCCAGGTGCTTGGTCAGAGGGACGAGGAGCGGCACGTGCTCGGAGGTGATTTTAGCGCCACCCAAGTTCATAGAACGAAGTGTCGAGGGGAGTTTGGGTAGAAGTGCCGAAATATCCTCCTCTTCCAATAGACGAAATCGTGTGGGGTCATTGAGAAGGTTCAAGTAGACGAGCGATTCACTGACGGCCGGGTGGGTAGTCAGGAACTCGATCAAGGCGGAGCTGCGGAGACGGGTGCATCGGGACAAACCCAGATGGGTGATGCGCGCAGTCTCCGGGATGGCAGCAAGAGCGGAGTCGTTGACCTGGGTATGGGTCAAATCGAGGTGCGTCAGATTGATCATCCGTGTGAGTAATTGGTCGAACATAGGCGCTGGAATGGTACTACATTCGTGGAGCGAGAGACGCTTCATACTAGGCAGACTCATGGGCAGAGGAGGGCCTGCAGACAGGGCCTCAGTGAAGACCTGGGAGAAGGCCTGGGTAGAGCAGCCACAGAAGTCCACAGCACGCAAATTCGGCAATTCCATGAACAACTTTCGAATAACTTCAACGCTGAGATCGCCCTCCAAATGTTCCTGCAACAGACACTCCTTCAAGTTTGGCAAAAGCTCTAAGCATTTCAAAAGTGTCCGCGAGGTCAGGTTCTGAATCTCAGCGTTCATCTGCTTCGTACGGCCCAGTCCAACAGAGGTAAAGTGAGAAAAGTCGAGGCGGCGCACCAATGTTCCCAAAGCCGGGTACTGGGACATATGGTTGAGGGCCTTGGAAAAGATGATAGAGTGGGGGAAAGTCATGTTGCGGTAAAGAACGCCCAATGTAGCCGCATGTAAGGTGTGAGAGGTCAAAAGACATGAGATTAAGTCGACATTACGAGGCGTATAACCATTGGGTGGTAGATCCAGGGCCAGGTCCGAGATAATTTGATCTGATAATCATTCGTTAGGCCACATTTGTCTTCAATTTCCAGGTATATGGGATTCATACCAAGAACCTCAGGCGGCAGCTTCTCAAGAGCGGATGTACCGGGAGGCCTTCGAGGCTGCTCTACCACAACGGGTTCGGCCTTGGGAGGCTTCAATTCCCTCCCGGACTCGGTCTCCTCCCATGCCCAACCTTTTGCTTGCTTATTGCCGATGTTGCGCAAATCTCCATAGCTACGGCTCAGACTCTTGCCACCCAGACGAATTTGCTTCCAACCTAGAAATCCACCACACGGGCAACAAAAATCGGGACTCTGCTGCATTTCCCGTTGCTCCGACTTTACAGGCTCCTTGGGCGAAGGAGGATGATGGGTGTCCACAAACGATTGCGCAATACCTGCAGCGATGAGCAACAATCCTCATACATACAATACTTTTCATCATATTTGGGGGAGAAAGGTGACATACCGTCGTCAGTATCTTCTTTGACAGAGCCGAATGACGGGCGACGGCGACTGCTAGACCTCGACCCGTCTGGAGTGTCACACGAAGACGGCGAAGAGTCGCGCGAATGAAAATGGTCACCGCAGGGAATATTAAATCGAGGGGGCGTCGGTTTGGTGTGCGAAGGGGGAGAAGTGGTGAGAGAGGCCATAGTGAAAGCGGGCCCTCTATAAAGGGCCCTACGCACGCGGCTCGGTGGTACCTTGGGAAAATAAAGTGGAACAGAAAAAGAAAATGTGCAAAACTAAACGAGTCTAAAAGAAGCTTCCCCAGATTCCTAGCGAAAAGAGGTAGTCGGTCAATGGAAAGAAAGGGGAGATTAGGGCTTTGAGAGGGAAGAAAAGAGGGAAAAAAAAAGAGACACGAGAGGGGCGGCGGGGAAGAAAAAGTTGAAGCTGTTAGTCACGGAAAAGTGCGAGCCGGCGTTGCACGGTAGGTGGGTAAAAAGTGTGTCCACTCTATGGTGCCACTAGAAGAGGAACGAGTAATGAGAAAGGTAATTAGAATCCCAAGAATACGGGAAGAGAGGAGTCGAAGATGAAAAGAAAGGAGGAGAAGGAGGTAGTATTTCGGTAGGAGAAGTAAGTGGTAGCAGTAAGTCATGACCAACGCCCGTTTTTGCTGGTTTAGAGGCGAAGTGGCGGATGGAGTGCAGCCCATTCGGCCAGCGGCGGTTCACTAGAAGCAAGCTACCCCTGCAGAGCCGATTTTGCCTTTTTTTTTTTTTTTTTTTTTTTTTTTTTTTTTTTTTTTTTCTTTTT
>Ga0102593_1000579_pt1 | contig 58606 bp, 61 predicted proteins | sample AraplaCol_mMS_r2_2_FD_76862 | JGI IMG/M metagenome (GOLD analysis project Ga0102593, IMG submission 76862) | Arabidopsis root microbial communities from North Carolina, USA - plate scrape MF_Col_mMS_r2 (SPADES assembly) (version 2) | ecosystem: Host-associated > Plants > Roots > Endosphere... | reverse complement strand
GGATGAATTGTGAGGGGGGTGAGGTGTGGGGGGGGGGGGGGGGGGGGGGGGGGGGGGGGGGGGGGGGGGGGGGGGGGGGGGGGGTCCGATGCAGCGGGTGTTTTGAGAAGGACACAGCGTAGCGGTCGCGGGCAGCGGGTCCGCGAGTAAACAAGTGGACAAAGACGAATGAAGGTCTCTTTTCCAGAGAGGAGCGATGCGAGGCCAGCGATGAAGAAATTTCGGGGATTTTTCCTTCTCTCTCTTCTTTTTTTCTGCCCCCCTCTTGATAGTGGGAGGAATGCCCCAATCTTTCAAGACCCTTGGACGAGTTGGTTGTGTGGGATTTGGGGGGGATTGTGTGTTGATTTGCAAAGGCGGGGAAGAGGTGAAAAAGACAAATTGAAGACGAGAAAATTAACTCACCTGAATTTAAAAGGGTAAAAAGAGAGGGGAAAGGTATAGAGAAGTAAAATAGAGGTGGATGGAGAGGAGAAGGGGGAAGTTGAGAGAGAAGCAGAGGAGAAGGAGGGGGAAACACAGAAAGCGGTGACTGTTTGGTGTTGGGATTTCCTCCTCCTCCCTCTCTCTCTCTCACACACCTTCGTCGTCTCTTTTTACTCTTCTCGACTCTCCTCAATATAAAAGACTATGTACATAAATGGAATTCCCGATATCTTACCTTGAATTGTTCTCTCTATGGGAAATGATCTACCTTTCTTGAACACTTTTTACTCCATACTGTACTCTTCCATCCCATCCTATCCTCTACACTGTACACCACACTGGCAACGCACATCTTCTGTGTGGTTCGGTGGACCCAGCGTCATCGTGGCTATTCCCCCCATCCCGCGCCAATCGCCCCCTCCCAAACCACTCACATTTCACCCTCCGGTGCACCCGCCATTTGAGGGCAGATTCTGCCCATCCAAGACAGGCAAGCCCTATCTATAATTTGCCTCATTTCTTTGAAACAATCATACCCACTGGGTTTCCGAGAGCCTCTCCGGTCCAGACTCTTCCGGTCCTCATTCTTCCTTGCTTAGTAGATGCACTTCAATAGACTTCTTAGAGATCCTTAGATCCTTTTTACTCCAGAAAAAAGTCCTTTGTTACTCCGTATTCCAGCCCCATATGATCTGCCTGGCCGAATCGAATGAGAGCGCATTCACTTATCGCCGGGAAATCGCAGAAATTTCCTGCTGACATAATACAATTTCCTAACGCACCCCGGACAAATCACCTGACAGCTCTTGGCACGTTGTCGTCATGGCCTGATGAGCTCACTCGGTGCTTACCTTGAATTCTCATTCATTCTCCATACTCACTCTTTTTATTTCTACCTCGTATCCTCCCCCTGATTCTCACAACAAATCACAAATTAACTTTCACAATGCTTCGTCAATCTATCACCCGACCAGCCATCATCGCCAACCGCGCTCTCTGCCAGCGTTCTTTCTCTGCTGTTGCCCCTCGAATGGGTGAGGGTGACACTGGCGCTCCTCGATCCGGAGGTGCCGCCTCTAGGTACGTGTCTATTCTTCCCTTGTACCTGAACTCCCACATGCTCTGTACCATGCCTATCAATGAGATACCATGACTGCTGTGGCGTTCTCTGCCCTGTCGACCACATTGCGTGTCAACCTTGTCCCTGCTGCATGACATCATCTTCTGACCTTCGTTACCTTGTAGTGATTCCTTCACCAAGCGTGAGGCTGCCCAGGAGTCCATGTACATTCGCGAGAAGGAACTGGAGAAGTAAGTCCCTCGGTTTTTCAGCCTCATCCAACCCTCTTCGTAATGGACATTGAGCTAATGATTCTCGGCGGTTAGGCTCCACAACCTGAAGAAGAAGATCGGCGATCAGCGTAATCACCTGAATGAGCTCGAGGAGCACATGTACGTTACTTCCTGCACCTTGTCCGATTTATCTTTCGTGTTTCGGGCTAGTTCCCATTCGCCGGAATGAAATGCTAACCTCTCTTTACCTCCAGTGACAAGCTGACCAAGGAGCAAGGCGGCGCCTCAGGCAAGAACTAAAGCTCTCATGCTCATGACTCGAAGAGCCCACCATAATCAAGAGCGATACTTTTCTTTGTAATATGACATCTCCTCTCCAGGGACCATTCTCTTGGACTTTTCTCGTGTTAAAGCAGCATCTGCCTAGACAAGTTGAAAGATTATAGCATAACAGGAGTCCCTTATTCCATGAATTTCGCCCGTCTACTGGTAGCATTGCTTGTAGTTTCTTTCGAGATTCAGTAAGAGGTATTTTTACTCCTAGTATCTAGTAGCTGGCCGTGTAGTCATTTTGACGTGGTTGTATTGAAGCTTGAATTGTGTTGCAAAAGGCCAACAACACCTTAGGAATTAGAATTCATGAATTAACGATACGACAAAAATCAAGGTAATGGAACGGGTTGAAATTGAACAAGCACATGTTAATTCGAATTACGCCATTCCAAGGTTCTACCTCGTAAACCAGAGGCAGACCGTCCAAGCCAACCCGATGATATACACAAAACACGAAACCGACCCCTGGATGCGTACTATCCTCGGGGTTAACAAATGGAAAAAGATTAAGGAGAAGAAAATGCATGGGAGCCATCAAGGGAATTTAACGAAGAATTCGCACTTTTCGCCATAGATTCCCATTGCAATCATCTACCCTCAATCGAATCATTAGACATTCCACACACACTATCGTCTACCGTCTTCCCATGTAGGAGCGATAGAAGTCAGAGGCAGCGTTTCCTCCACCCATACCAGGGCTGTTGTACCCGTAACCACCAAGTCGAGACGAAATTGATTGGCCAGCCTTTTGGGCAGCGGAGACCTTGGACTGCAACTCGGAAGTACCCTGGTCGATGACTTGCAACTGAGACAGGTGCGAGTTGAGGATACGGACAATCTGCGAAATCTTTTCGAGGAAAAAGAAATGTTAGCCTTGAGACCTTGCATCTGGACAATGACATTGACAAAAAGAACTTACCGGCTCGTCTGCGCGGTTGGTCTTGCTCAGGCTTGCTGAAGCACCGTTGACCTCCTCAATCATGCTGGTCAAATCCTTGCCCATCTCATCCAAACGCTCTGAGAGCTTCTCGGCAAGTTTGTAGCTATATACCCAGTTAGTTTCATTACATTATGACAATAAAGGTTATCAGGAAACTCACGTCCGCTCACGCTCCTGGTCTGGTCCTTGAAGAGAATCACCGGAGCCTACTTGCTTGGAGACCATTTCATCGACCTCCCGTTCGTAGCGATCCAGCCACGAGCTCAGTTCATCTTGCTGGTTCTCGACAGATGACAGTTGACGTTCAACCTCCTGTGTAGCTCGCTCAGCATCGACAGTGCTGCCATACAATTTCTGGACCTTAGTTCCATTCTCAACCAGCATGCGATCCCATTCAGCAACCTTTTCGGCATTATCACGGAACTTCTTCTGGTGCTGGTTCAGGTCGGTTGCCCAACGGGTGATGATTTCATCCATGGTTTTGTTCTTAAGGCGAGACTGGGCCGGAGGTGCCGGGCCAGTAGTTGACTGGCCAAGAGCAGGGTTTGTGCCAGAAGTTGTCGGGGCAGCAGAACCAGCGGCCGGAGCGGCGGTCGACAGAGACGGCGCGGCGGTAGCAGGTTGAGTCGAGGCTGGGGTTGCAGCTGGTTTGCTGAAGAGGCTTGAGGCGGCTGGTTGAGAAGCAGAAGTTGTGGCTGGCGCAGCACTAGTCGCAGTCGTGGATGGGGTATCAGTAGAGGTAGTCGTCTTGGCCCCGCCCAATCCAGCAAAAAGTGATCCTCCGGCAGGAGCTGCTGCCGGTGTGGAAGATTGGCCCGCCGAAGTGGTACCACCTAGAGTAGGGAAAGGGGACTTCTGGGGGGTGGCAGATGAGGCAGCTGGGGCCCCAAGGGAGGGTTGTGGTGCAGATGCGGTGCTAGCGGGGGTGGTAGAAGCACCTCCAAGAGAAGGGAACGGGGACTTCGCGGCCGAGTCTCCACCGGCAGAGGGCATCTTGAACAGGGAGGATGCACCAGTTGAGGCCGGAGCAGCTGCTCCGAAGGCCGGCTTGGGGGGATTGTCCGAAGTCGTTGCTGGGGTTGTAGACTCGGCTGGTTTGGGGGTACTAGCAAACAGACTAGAGCCGCCTGCAGCAGGTGTAGTAGACGGGGCACCTCCAAAAATGGGCTTGTTGGCAGTTGCGCCAGTGCTAGGCGCAAATAGTCCACCAGATGATTGAGTAGTTGCTGGGGTAGTCGAGGGGTTGGACGCAGGCGTATTTGATGAGGCGGTGTTCAATCCTCCAAAGAGATTGTTAGGCTTAGATCCAGGTGGAGGACCGGCAGGAGTGGTAGAAGTATTTCCAAACAGAGAATTGCCAGCGGGGGCAGGAGTAGCAGAGGCATTGTTTCCGAACAAACTACCACCTGCGGCTGGCTTGCTGGCTCCAGCTCCGAACAGTCCACTGGTTGCTGACTGTCCAGAGGTTGAGGATTCTGTTGTTTTGTTTGGGGTTTGAGTATTTCCGAAGAGAGAGCCTCCACCAGCTGTGGTAGTGCCAGCACTGTTTCCAGTGTTGCCAAAACTGAAGCCGCCAGTGCTTGGTTTAGAAGCATTAGCAGCGCCACCAAACAACGAAGGCTGAGCTCCGGTCTTAGATGCATCTGAGCCAAACAGTGACGGCTGAGAAGCACCAGGAGTCCCACTGCTGGGGGTGGCGCCAAACGGCGAAGCAGCCGCACCGCCGCTGGCAGATGAAGCTCCTACATTTCCGAAGAGACCACCGCCAGAGCTGGGAGTCGAGTTGTTCTGGTTGGATCCGAAAGAATTGCCGGCTGTTCCGAAGAGGCCACCGCTGGAGGCACCAGTGGATGCTGGAGCGCCGAAGGAAAAGGACATGGTGAACTGGTGTCGCGATCAAGGGAATGGACAAGCTTTGGTGGAAGAAAAAAAGCTGGCGGAGTTGACTGCCGATTAGCCACCGATTGCAGGGAAGATCCTGCGAAATGGATCGCGGTGTATTGAATCAGTGAATCAATCTCTCTAATTAACTCAATATTGAACCCAGAGGCTAGAAGTTGGACAGGGAGCTTGGGGTAGAAGTGAAGCAATAATAAATCAGCCCAGTGAGTTTGGGTTCAACGCGCTCTTGATAGCCTGATCCATGAGGCATAAAGTGACTGTTTGCCTGAGGAAGTTCTGCCTGAGGAAGTTCTGCCTGAGGCTACTGACGTTCTGGACTCGGTCGATCCGCAAGACGTCGACGCCCACGCTACACACTGCTTGTAGATTGGAATCTTTTCTACTTTCCTCCCTTTTCTCTCCCTCTCTATCTCTCTCTCTATGTTTCTGGCCTGAGATCACCTGCAAATATGTCGGAGGTGCCCCCCGATTCATCTACGCATCTTGAACCCCCCAACATTACTACAGAGAGGGAGGATCCTGGAGCTGAGGATAGCGGTATGTTTGCCCCCCAATAATCTAGATGGGAATATGTTGAGATACTAAATGATATTTTCTACGCTCTTCTAGGCTTGGATAGTGATGAGGAGCACTTTCAAGATGCTAGTGAAGGCCACATACAACAACAATCACCAAGCCCACAATCAGCTCGCGCTTCCCCTGTCCCACGCACTCGGGTGGAACGAGTCGACAGCAACCTTCAACATGGTGAAGTGCCCGGGACAGAGGCGTACGATATAAGGCAACAGGATGCAGTTCCAGACCAAATCGAAGTGATCCCAGAGGGCTCGCCAAGTCGGGAGCCCTCCCCCGCGGGGTTGAACGACCAGCCAACAACCCCATGCGATTCGTCAATTCCTCGAACAATGGTCGAGAAGGTCGATCCAGACCTGCCCAGCCATGGCGAGATCCCGGGTACCGAAGCATTTGAAAAGCGTCAGGCCGATGCGGTGCCTGACCTTGTGAAATCCATCTCCGACCCTCAAAATGACCAACCACCGCCACCCTCAGAAGATGCATCTGCGGATACTAGCATCTCAGCTCAACCAATCCCTGAAACACATGTCTCACGGGTAGATTCATTACCAATGGATGAAGACACTTCACCACACCCACGAGCCCATCACCGACGGTCCCCTAGCGACGCAATGCCTGATGTCATCGAAACAGTCCCTGATACCACAGATACATTGCAAGACACAGAAGAGGATTACGATGACTTTGGAGAAGCGAATGAAGGAGCAGGAGGGGCAGACGATTTTGACGACTTTGTCGAGGAACAAAATGACATGGGCGACGATGATTTCGGAGACTTCGATGATGGCTTCCAGGAACCTAGCCTAGACAATGCTCATACAGAGGGCACCAATACACCGCAGCAACCCCAGTCACTTCCTTCTGTTGTGAGTCATATGCCCTCCAGGCAAGTCTACATGCTATGAATAACTAATATCTCATCCTTTTAGCCTCCACTTATCGACTTCGACTCATACAACGCCACCAATGAACTTATAAGTGCCCTCGAAGGTACCCTTGATAACTTATTCCCCGCCTCGCAAGACCTCAGCTCTCTTCCCCCCATCGAACCTATCCCCGACTCTGCTGCAATCTTCAGCACAGAACGATCTCTCTCGCTCTGGTCTCAACTAGTGGCCCCGCCACCTCTCCAACCCCAGAATTGGGTCAAGTCCCGCATTAGACGACTCTTCTTGGTATCACTCGGTGTACCTGTCGACTTAGACGAGATCCTTCCCGCCTCCAAACAAAAGAAGCTCGTCCTACCCTCCATTGATCTCGACGGCTCAGGCGCCACAACTCCCAACAACCGAAACCGAAGCCAAACCCGCAAAGACGGCGAAGGCTCACAGAACGACACCGAAAACACAGCTACGACAGGGCAGGCCCCTTCTCGTCAAAAGACCGCCCGTCGCGGCGCACCTTCACCTCCTGAAATCGAACTCTCTGCCGTTCACCGTTTGTGTGCGACTACTGATGCTGCCCTCAGCGGCTTGACAGATGAAGAGTTGAGAACCCACGTCAAAGAATTGGAGAAGATTACCCTGCACGCTAGCGCTGTTTTAGAGTATTGGCTTAAGCGGCGGGATGGCTTAGTGAGTGAAAAAGAGGCTTTTGAGGGCGTCATTGAAAACCTTGTTAGCCATGTTCGGCGTGTAAGGAAATGATATCTTCGACGCCGCTCTAAATATTTATATATGAAATCTTTGTATAATCTAATGTTGAAAGTGGAGATACCGTCCACGAAATGAGCATGATATTCATTTTCTCAACTACTGCCCATTGCATAGATAGTATCGGTTGTTGTAACAGTTGTACTTTGACCAGAATTGTCAAATGAATTTGCAAGTCAAGGTATCAAACACTTGGAATAGGAGCAATAAAAGTCTTCTTGACTGCAGAATTGTGTACAATGAAACTCAAGGACAGACGAGATAAATCAACAAAAACATCCCATTAGAACTCAACTATCCCTTGTGATCTGGTAAACAGACCCGATGCAGGATTTTGTGAGACTAAACCAGAGCCCCAATTCATTACCAAGAACACCTCAAAGTGCGACAGCCAACTTTTTCTGTGTACATGGTTTGAAAAGCATGAGAATAAAGATAGCATTAGCAATAGAAGTAGAGACAAGAAGGGGGAATTAAAGAAGAGCAGCTGAAAGAACAGACAAGTTTCAGGGTATCAGATTGTTTGCTGCTCGGGAAATCAAGTCATAAAGAAGAGTCGAAGAAGTAACTTGGTCTGTCAAGAATGTGACTTGCAGAGCCGAAGGGATAACACCGGAGAAATGCAGACATAGCGTTAGGATTCAAGCAGCATGATCAATCGAGTTCAATTAAGACATGCTCTCTGTTATTCACAGGTGATGATGACTGCTTTTGGCGAGACGCTTCCTTGTTCAAAGATTCAGAGGCTTTTCGTTTATTTGAGCCGGGCATGGTTTGACTGAAGCTAGTGTTCTCATCACTAACAACCTTTACAGTCCAAGATCCATCTGCTCGAACATCAATCGCCACGATATCTTCTTCCAGTCGGTTGCTAGAAACGAGTTCGTCTCGGATGTTGACGAAGAATTCATCGATAACCAGGTTCATGGGCCGCGCGTCCGCTTTGCAGATTGGGCATTGCCAGTTATCGTTCATGGCGGCCGGTCCAGATTCCGATTTTCGGGTCATGATGAATGTGTCAAGATCGAAGCACTCCAGGTGCTCGCAATGTACTGAGCGAGCAGGCGTCTTGAAGATTTGCGCCATGAACGGGTCAATCAGACTGACCGTCAAACTTTCCGACACAACAGTCAAATCATCATCCTCCCTTGAGGAGGATAATCGTTTTTTGATGCTCTGGCGAGTTTCGCTGGCAGGTATCGTACACGCTTGAATTCGTACTCGATCGAAATCAAGGGTTTGCATGCGCTCGATTCCAAACACGTAACGGAAGTTCTTGCACTCGCCTGGCTCGAGTAGGAAATGAAGGGACAGTTTATTTTCGCCTTCGACGAGATAAGGGGTGATATCCAGAGGCAGGTCTTTCCCGTTGTGAGCTTTCCGGCGGACAAAAAGTTCCTTGCCATTGACGTGAATGTAAAAGACACTAGGCCAAGAGGTACTTTCCGTCGGCCAGCGGTCAAACACCTTGTCTTTGTGCCAATTGCTGACTGCAATCGCTCGCAAGCGTAGCGATCTGCACCCTGGTTGGTAATAACATGTTGCCGGACGTGCTGGGTGATGAGTGCTGGCCTCGAGGAGTGGAGCACTCTGTTTATCGAGGGTCGATATTTCGAAAGTCCGTGAAAAGGATATTTCTTCTGAGCCCATGAATGCAGGTGCCATAGCGAACCCATCCAGGTAGTAAAACAGTTCACCCACGTCAACAAACCCGTTGGGTCCCCACTGTTTCAGCTTCTTGATTGGCTCACGAAGATCAGCCTGGTGAAGTCCTAGTCGCATTGGGTTGGGTTGCACTGTTGGCGGTATCTTGTAGCCTGGAGGTGGGAGCAATGGGGTAGATGGCTTCTGGGGTAGTTGATGAGGATTTTGTGATACGCTCTGGCGGCCATGAGAATGATGAATATGAGGGGAAACTTGCGGTTGACCCATGCTGAAATGATTTGGATTGACAGGTTGTTGTCCAAATGATGGTCCTTGTGACGAAGGCTGGGACACTGAAAAGTATCCTCGTGGAGGGCCTGGTGAATGAGCAGTATTTGGTTGGGGGGCACTCTGGTAGACAGGTCCGTAGTGAGCCTGTTGTATTTGAGGAATCTGATACATTTGCGCCGAATGGGTCTGCGCTATCTGTGCATTTTGCATTTGGACCGTCTGTGCCCACTGCGAGGTATTCTGCGTTTGGGCTTGTGTCGGTAGGGATGCTGGTTGCTGCAGATAAGCGGGATGAATCTGCTGTTGGTTTTGCTGTGTCGGTACTTGAAACGATCGCCGTGGGTCTGGAACCACGGGCAATATAGATGGCGATGTATGTTCTCTTGAAGCTGAAATCCCCTGCGAAGGAGGCTGTGGGCTTGAACCAAAGGGCTTCATAGCAATGGCTTTATACTTTTCGACTAAGGTTTGAAGCGGGGTGGTGTGCCTGGCCTGCTCTGAGCTGATTTCAACCAGGCTCATGTCTTCTTGAAAAAGTAATTCTAAAGCCGGAAGTTTGTCGAGGTCATATAAAAGTCGACATGTCGACGCAAATATCACCTTGAGGAAAACCGGGGAATACAGATGGAAACAGGAGGCTAGTTCAATTGCCAGAGGTGGGAATTGGCGAGCGTGGTAGTATCCTGATCGATGTCTATTGTCTATGAATGTGCAGTACTGCTTGGCGAGAAGTGCAAGGCAGCTGCTGACCTGCGTCAAGATCTTGCGATACCATGCTGCGTGCATCAGATTCTCGTGTGTGTCAGGGAGGTCGACAAATATCGACATGAGCTCTGGTGGAAGCGTATCATTCGCTATCAAAAGACCCTCAAGCTTCTGGATGCCTTGATGAACGGCGGGTGAGTTCAATATGGCTGGGAGCGTGTGTGCTGACCATCGGCAAAACATTTGGTGTAAAACGAGGTAGAAGCCATCCCGCTTCTCATATGCCATCTGCAGTAGCATTGTTCTTCTAAAGGCAAGGTTTGTAAATGTACTAGCTTGTTTCCAAAGGACGGCAAGTTTGGGCTCCCAACTCCTCCAGGTCTCTTCGGTCAAGGTATCATCGCTCGGGGGATGATCGGCTTGCACTGTGCCGGGGCCCTGCGAGGGTACATTATCAATATTTCCGATTGATTGCACACTTGCGGGATGTGAATTTAATGGTATAAGGGTTTGGGTGGGAGTCGAACTGGTGCGTAGATTTGACGCGGACTTCTCATTCGGTTCGTTCTCTCGCGGAATCGTTCCACTATTCTGAGCGCTGTGCGGGTTCGGAGGTGTAGCGGTCCCATTTGAGACCATCGGATGAGAGACATTGGGGCTATCTTGAGGGCTCGTACTCGGGTCTGGCGAGAGCAAACTGGCTGGGGACTGGTTGGGTTGAGGCAGTGTCGATACTTCCACGGACGAAGGCAGATTTGCGCCTGGGGTGACGGGGGATATCAACGGGCCAGCAGCGGCGAGGGGGGGACGGGGAGGAAGTTTATGAATGCCAGCGACTGTCGACGTAGCAGTCACTGACGAAGACATGGCATTTTGAGTGCCAGTGAGATGTCGAGGTTGAGGTGCATTGTGATTCCAAGGCATCCATCTCCACCGCGGGCCTCCCAAAAACAAATTCGCGGTCGAGTTGGCTTCTTCAATATGATCCGCTCCGCGCAATGATTGCCGAGGTGTCATAGTCTCGCATCATAGTTTTACTATCTTTGTATCTAGTGGGTGATTATGATCAAATTTCATCTCGAGAAAGAGAAGGTCGAAGGAGGAAAGAATGTGTGGCAAACAAAGAAAAGCTCCAAGTTTTCTGGAAGCGCCTTTGACTGGTCCAGTATATATATTAGTTACTATATGTAAACTCTCTACAATACAATATCTACTAATTAATTATTTACTGCTATTGATGCTATTACAGTAATAATTATGATAATTATGAGTACAATTTTAAAAATATATAATAATACAGAATACAGAATACAGAATACTAGTAATACAGATCGGCGTGATACATCGCGAACAGCCTTGGACTCCCCCAAAAAGACCGTGTTCAGCCAACTCCCGCATTCATCCTCGACTTTCCTCCAATTCGACTCTTCTCTTTTTCTTTCCTCACCTCATCTCATCCACTTTTTCCTTCTTTTCTACTTTGTTTGTTTCTCTTTTTCCCAATTTCATCTTTTATCTCTCTGCATCTCCTACTCTCCCTCTTCTCTTTTATTTGTACTACATCCAATCCCCCACCCCAATTTCTCTCCCAAATCGCCCGACTCAACCGTGGATGGTCTGGGCCAGAACCCTTTGACGACCGCACACGTCACTTCAGCTCCATATTTTCTTGGGTTATTTTTTTTTTTCTTCTTCTCTTTCGCAAAGAGACTCACTCTGCAGAGACTGCATTTTGCTCGACTTCGGGGTCTCAATTCATTCTGAGATCGTCCAATTTGCCAATCCCCTATACTTCACACTAGTATATCCTCCTTGGTACGTTCATAATCCTCTCTTGTTGTGGTGGAACCCCATTCCACATCAGATTCTTGGAATCTGCGCCCTTCTAGATACCTCCCTGTCATTTGATGTCGTGGCATGAGAGATCGGGTCTGCCACGTCTTGGACATCAGACCTGTTCCATTGGTCTCGTCTCGGTTTTGCAGGTGTACAAGTCCGGATGTACAAAGAGGGAGAGGTACATACAGACAGAGCTTCCGACAATTCCAGCTTAGTTCCTTGTGAACCCCGCTAATCAACTTCAGCCCTTTTTGCGCACTTAGATTCTTTGACTATCGACATTCCCTCCCCTTCTTCACCAGATTTCACATTATTTACTTTTCTGGCTTCATTTGACTTCTCCCGTGTCTGTCCTCTCAAAGGGCTTGTCTGGGCCCCAATGTCCTGCGATTAAACCACCGTCGTCCTCCCGCCTCGGCTTGATTTCCCACTCCCGTTCGATCGGAGGAACTGGGTCCCCCAACAAAAATCATCGAGATGGCAGACCATTCCCCGGCAGCGTCAGCGCCGCCGTCAAATGTTCAACGTGGGGATTTTCTCATCGCTTTTCGTACGTCCTTTTTTTGTGCGACATGCTTTGCGCGATTGCGCTTTTTGCGCTCGCGTCGCAAAGCACTGCTCCGTCTCCCCTCCTCATGTTCGCCTATCTCAATCATGCGCTAATCCGAATTCAGATGACCACTCCAAACGCAACGACGATGAATTGCAGATGGCGCGTGGTGACATGATTCACCTAGAGGATATGGATGAGGAATTTCAAGATGGATGGTGGTTCGGGAAGCATGTCTCCTCTGGCGAAAAGGGCCTCTTCCCAGCCTGTATGTCCTGATGTGAAGAATAAACGAGTGAAATCGATCGCTCGTAGTACAAGCTCATCGCTCACAGTTTAATAGGTTTCACTCGCAAGGCCGAGTCCAACGAACCAACTCGGAACCCTATGCGCCCAAGCAACATCAAGACCGGTCCCTCGCCTCATACCGTGATCGCATCCGAAAATACCGAATCGCCGGCGGAAATGGAGCCATCGACACCAGTGGAATCGTCGTTTGTCTCAGCTGACAGTCAGCAAACAACGCCCCAAGCATCGCGACACGCAAGTACCTCCGATGTCTATGACTCGACCGACCCATCGAAGCAGCAACGATCGGCCTCCTCTCCATTGCCGCGCCCCAGTTTAGCGGCCGATATCCAGCAAACCTTCCGTCGATCTATTGATAGCAATACAACTGGAGAAGAGAGCCCCGTCATGAATGAGACATTGAGCGTCATTGACGAGCACATCACGGATATGAACACCCCTCGTCATAGTGTGTCTACTCAAGACGCGAAAACGATCAACGACTCCGGTAGCGAATACAGCAGCCACTTTAGCCACCGAATTTCTTACATCAATGGAAATGAGACTGATGAGGAGGAGGACTCCGGTCCCACTGAAGAACAGGTTCGGCGATGGAACCAAACCGAGACAGCCAAGCACATGCGAGAGCTTGGAATGGATCCCAAACACTGCGATATCTTCGAAGAGCAAGAAATCACAGGCGATGTACTCCTTGACATGGACCAGGATTTTATCTTCATGAAGGAGTTTGACTTTGGTGTGATGGGCAAGCGGCTCAAGACATGGCACAAGGTCAAGGCATTTCAAGAAGAAGTCCGGGGTCTCAAACAACTTGAGAACCAGTCCATCACCAGAGCTTCTGTCGCCGGCTTCTCGAACGGACCCGAAGAAAGATCGCTATCTCGCGCTGGCCATACGGGTCCTTTCTTACCGCGCATTCCGACTGTGTCGGAAAAGACTGGTGCAGGCTATGCGCCACGAGTTTCCGCTGTTCCTGGCCAACATCCCAGGCTAGCTAGCAACGGTAGCTCCCCCATTACGCCTCATACGCCTCCCTATGGCCATGATTCGCCTAGGCGAGTCTCCGCGGCCTCGATTCGAGATCTCAACCACACACGGCGACATTCCTCCATTGACACCACTCATCGCGGTCACCCTGATTCTAATATGAGTGGCCATAGGAAAAAGCCATCTTTTGATAGGGCTTGGACTCTGAATAGTGGAGCGCATGGTTTGCCTGCGCGCCCAGGGACTTCGCTTGGCACAACAGCAGCAACGTACCGTGGACCACAGGCTGCTACCGCAGGATCGGAACCTAATACCCCCGAACACCAGGATGACCTTGACCGAGGCTACTTTTCGGGTACTGAGTTGGATTCGCGGCGAACTCGACGTGTTTTGCAAAAGCGGACATCGACCGGTGGAAGCATTAGCCATTCCCGGAAGTCAAGCTACGCCGATGATAGAGCCAAAGCTGTTGGCAAGCGTCAATCGCGGGTTGCTAGCGTTGACTCAATACGTGATGCGGCTAAGCATGTCTCTACTGCCGCCGAGAATTATCATGGAACTCCACCAAAGAGTCGTTTCAGGAGTCTGAGTACGCGTGTCTCTGAGCGAAGCGGCAATGAATCCCAAGATAGCAAAGCAGGCTTCTTTTCAGGCCTAGGGCCCTTCATGAAAAAGGGCGGCGATCCAGACAGCTCTACGCGTGCCTCTGCATTGCCTTTCACCCTCCCCAAAATCGGAGGAGCGAGTCAAAGGGTCCGGCGAGCAGTTGGCCTCCGTGCGATTTCCGATGTTGTCGGGAAAGGTACGGATACCTCAGCTCCTGTCTCGCCTCGTGATTATGATCCAAACACTGCTCGTACTGGATCTACAACTCCCTCGGCGACTTCTAAGAGCTCCGAACGTCACAGTACTGATGGATCTGGCAAAGCTGCTGAGAGTGCTGGATTCATGGTTCGACCACGTACCGTCAAGTCCAAAAAGGATACTAGTGCCTATACACAAGGACTGGTGAAGAAGCCGCCACAGGAGCAAATAGAAGGCTGCGACTATAGCGGGTGGATGAAAAAGAGATCACCAAATCTCATGACGACATGGAAACCTCGACTCTTTGTGCTGCGTGGTCGCCGTCTATCTTACTATTACTCTGAAGAGGACACCGAAGAGCGAGGTCTCATCGATATCACGGCTCACCGTGTGCTACGGGCTGATAATGACCCGATAATTGCACTGCACGCCACGGTGACAGGCTCCACCGCCCAGCCTGCCAATGCCAATGCCAGCGAAAATGGCAACAGTGCTAAATCAACCCCACCCGCCGGCCTTGCCGCGCTCGCCAGCAAGGATGGAACTGGTCCTTTCTTTTTCAAACTGGTGCCACCAAAGACAGGGAACTCACGGACCGTGCAATTCACTAAGCCGACCACTCACTATTTCCAGGTTGACAATGTCAAGGAAGGTCGCCTGTGGATGGCAGCCCTGATGAAAGCAACTATCGAACGTGACTTATCTCAGGTAGCAGAGACCACGAACAAGCAAAAGACGATCAGTCTCAAACAGGCCCGTTTGATGAACCAACGTCCTCCTGCTCTGATGAACAATCCAACCGATTCTGAGATCGATCGTCTTCCCAAAGAGCCAATTGAAGAGGACGACGAAGAAGAAGCAGCAGAGCGAGAGCATGGGCTTCGGATTGAGGGTCTGAACCTGGGCAAGACACCATCAACCGATTCCAATACATTCGTCGACGCCAAAGGGGATGCCCAAGAGGGCACTCCAGATATTAGCGATAGGCCCATGTCTAATCCTCTTGGAGAGATTGATACCGGACATGTATCGCTTCTGCCAAGTCCTTTGGCCAAGATGGATTCCAAGTGATATTTCAAGTGATTTTCTTGGCTTGTTGCGTATCTGCTCCAATCTCATTGTGGAATCTAACATACAACCACATATTCCCTTATTTACCCTTTTTTTTTTCTGGCTTTTTTTTTCTCTCATATTTTTGCTTTTACCATCCCCCCAATTGTTTGGCGTTTGATGTGATATACCCCTCGCACCGTCTCCTGTTCCATTCTTTCCTGGCTTCGGCCGGTTTTTGTTTGCTATGTGGACACGAAGGGTTAATATGAACTGTGCTTGACGACTTTGGCTTTGTGAAAGAGTACAATCGGACTTTACCCTGATCTGATCTTTGGATATTACGTTGCTAGGTACCATATTAAGGACGAGAGAAATTTCCAAGAGCATGTAGATATTGATAATCTCTGACTTTCATACGACTATACTGGGGTAATAGTTCTAGTGGTTTACATATACAAGTTTTTCGGTATGCCCACCCACGTACTAGGTACTACTATCTTCCATTGACAATTGTTGACCTGGTACTGGTCCTACATATAAATTGTAAATATTCAATTCAAAGTTCAGTGTGACATGTCTAGCCTGCCAGTGACGCTGGCACAATTGTAGCTAAGCTTCCACGCCCAGGCGATGCTGAATAGCAATAGTAAACCTTATATACTTCAGGACAGGAACGGAATATCGATACTTCTCAAAGGCAGTTGACCGTGTCGGGCTGTCTCTCAATACTATTAAAATAATTGCTACTCAAAAGCTTGGTACTCGGAATAGAGTACATAGTATAATGTAAATTATTGAATGGTCATGCAATATTCGAGTATTCAATATTGTCTGCATGTCAAAAGGGGCGAAGTACTGGCGCGCACCGCTCGGCGGAAACAAATGCGGCGCACATGTGAACCTTAACTGTTTACCACCCACATACCTTCACTTTTTACCCTTCGCTGTCCTACAGCGCCCTTTTAAGTCTTCTATAGATATATTCATTATGATGCATTATAAGACCTTATAATATCTCCAACACCCTCGACCCTCATGTCCTTCCACTCACTCCTTTCCCGCATTCTTGCGCTGTTACTCCCCCTCGCAATCTCCACCACAGTCTACCTCTATCTTTACCCAGTCTTCAATGGCTGCGCATTCCCCTTACCTCGATCCAATCAGTTGAGATCGAACAATCATTCGTTTACCGAAAGTCTAAAACAAAACCCCTCCGTCAACACACTCCTTCAACACCTTCGAGTCCCGAACTCCGTTGCAGACACCGATCCAGCTATCTTCAGACTCCTGGTCCTCGCAGATCCGCAACTCGAAGGAGATACGTCTTTGCCGCTACCAGAATGGAAATTACGTGCGCGCGCGCGCAAACATTGGAATGACGTACGCGAGGCTGTCGAAGAAGCTTCAGTTGATACGCCTTTCCCGAAATCTCTCCTGAACCTTGAGGTTCTCTCGAATATAACAACGGGGTTATGGACTTTGCTAGACGAAGATATTCCAAGGTCCCTTCGTGCGGTTCAAAAGCAGGTTGATCTCTTGGGGAACGACTATTACCTCGCGCATATCTACCGTACATTGTTCTGGTGGACTCGGCCAACGCATACAACCGTATTGGGTGATCTCGTCGGAAGCCAATGGATTGATGACGAGGAATTTTCGTGGCGGAGCCACCGCTATTGGTACCGTGTTTTCCGCGGCGGAGAAAGAGTAGACGACGAAATTACGAAAACGGGTGCTGTTGAGGGTGAGGTTGCTGAATACCAGAGACTAGAACCTCTTGGGTCGGACTCTGACCCAGCCTGGCCGAGGCGAGTGATTAATATTGCGGGTAATCATGATATTGGATATGCAGGTGACGTGAGTGAGGCGCGGATGGAACGTTTTGAACGCGAATTTGGTCGTGCAAATTGGGATATTCGTTTCCAGCATCCTCCTATTTCACCTGGTGTGAATGGAAAGGATTCACCTGCTGAAGGTATTGATCAATCAGCCGTCACTCCGACTTTGCATTTGATTAATCTGAACACTCTTATCTTCGATACTCCTGCCTTGTCTGAGGCAGCCCAGTCTCACAGTTACGACTATCTTAACGAACTGATTAGCAAGCGGCTTTATCCAGTCGAGGACCGGTCTACATTTACCCTTCTTCTCACGCATTTACCTTTGCACAAGGCAGAGGGAGTGTGCACTGATGGTCCATATTTTACGTTTCACGAAGAGGATGACGAAGATGGCCCTGATGGTATCCCGCGCTGGAAAGAGGGTGGTTTGAGAGAGCAGAACCATTTGAGTGACTTTATCAGCGCATCGGGAATCCTGCAGGGTATTTTCGGCATGGACGGCGGAGAAAATGCCGCCGCTGGTGGCTATGGTCGGAAAGGACTTATTCTTACAGGCCATGACCACACTGGCTGTGATGTCGTCCATTATGTGAATCAAACCGCAAGTGGAAGCGAGGATGAGAAACAAGAACAAGATGCCTCGGATGAAAACTCGCAAAGCTGGAAATGGGCTGCAAGACAATATAGCGAGTCCAATGATCAGCTGGAAACCCCTTCTATTCGTGAGGTCACGCTTCGATCAATGATGGGTGAATTTGGCGGAAACGCGGGACTGTTGTCGGTTTGGTTTGACGTTGATATGGGTGAATGGGACTACGAGATCACGATGTGCCCTGCTGGTGTACAACATATTTGGTGGGCGGTACATGTTACCGTTCTCATCACGCTAATTGTTGGTTTACTTTGGATTTTGACCAGGTTGACTGGATCTGGAGAAACATCCACGAACAACGTGGTGCAAAGAGATCCAAGTACCATGAAGGACACGAACAGACCTTCTGCGAACAAGATGAACGTCCAGGAAAAATAGTGTTGTGTCATTGACATAGCTTGATAGACCGTTTGTTTCTTGTATTATAGAATCCAGCTGTATAAATTTGGAATAAATTTGGAACTGTCTTGCAAATAAATGAGGGTTTCTTTGTAATATAGTAGTAGAGGAGATATAGTAGTAGAGGAGGAAATAAACGGGTATACTATCCATATCATGGATGATAGAACAAGTACACAAGGAATACCACCTAGCTTGGAAATCACTTGAAGCTTTAAGAGGGACTGCTTGGAGATTGCTGTAACTTATATCTACCTAGATATGGCGTAGGTACGCTATGTGGAAGGTTACGAGGGACAGTAAAAACCACCAACTAGTATAGCAAACCCATAAGGTGAACGAAGGTGCTCCGAGTCAGACCATGTCTACTACAGATTTTACATAGGAGTGCATACTGTGGAGGTCAAAGGTAGGGAGGTGCACCAAGATTCTGGAAGAGAACTACAACGTAATGGCAGACGCAGAGGGATCAGATTAATGAACCTGTCTATTACCCTTGAGAGGCTAGGTCAAGAAATGACTCTCAGAATCATTCTTAAAATATACAAAGAAAAAATCGGTTGGATGTTGTCATGAAAAGTTGTATTTTTTTCAAGTACTTCCGAAGATCGCCAGTGTTCAAAGAGAAAAACACGAATGGGAGGAAAACCGGCTCGAAATAACACAGGTGAATTCGTCTCGTCAGTTGGACCCCCCTCCCTTTTTCTTCCACAAAATGTCTTGTATGCACCCCGTGTTCCCAGGTCCCAAGGAGTTTCAGGTATGGTATCGTTGATTTTTGATTTTATTCGGTTTCCTCTCTTTACATGACGACACCGGAGTTGGAGGCAATACGCTTTGGTGGGAGTTAGTAGATAGTTCATGAATTGAAGTTGATAGAATGAAGGGGAAAAACTCACGGGCCAAAGCTCAGCAGCCTCCTTACCGACAGGGCCGGTAATGGCGGATCCCTTCATCTCACCCTTGTTGTTGACGATAACACCAGCGTTGTCCTCGAAGTACAGGTAGATACCGTCAGGGCGGCGCCAGGGCTTGCTCTGGCGGACGACAACGGCGGGCATGACCTTCTTGCGCAGCTCGGGCTTACCCTTCTTGACGGTGGCCATGACCATGTCTCCGACACCAGCAGCGGGAAGGCGGTTCAGGCGGGCACCAGTACCGGCAACGGCAATGATGTACAGGTTGCGGGCACCGGAGTTGTCGCAGCAGTTCATCACGGCGCCACTAATCGAAGACGACCGTTAGTATTTCCGTAATTCACATAAGAGCGCTTTCGATTCTTTCGTAAAGCGCAGATTAGGTTCGTCGTGTCCTGTCCCCTCGTCCAAATGATGCTTTCGATTTTTCCCCATGTTGAGCTCAAACTTTTCCGCATGAAATCCGATATTATTAGGCGTTTCTTCTCTCAACAGATCTTCATCCCGTCATATTTCCATTCCAATGCAGTTGAAAAAGATGCAGTCGAGCGTAATAATTGGCGAAAGGGCGTACATCGAAAGCTTCACTGGACGAGAGGAGACACGACTGTGGGAGGATCTTACGTAGGCAGACCGAGGGTCATCTTGAGCTTGTTGCCCGAGGCACCGGCACGACTATAATGCGATAACCATTAGCTGGTCTGATTCTCTCATTCCGATGTTGTATTCCCAATTCCAGGTCGTCCGTTCATGCTTCCCCGCTCGAGATGTTGAACATTTAAATGTGCACATTCGGTCGTCGAGATCTCGAGATCGGCGAATTCTTCCCCCAATTCTTTCCTTTTTCGTGTATTCTGGGTATGTATCTGATAGACTTACCCACGGCTAGACATGATGGCGAGTTGTTGTCGAGTGAGTCGAAGTGGGTTGGCGAACAAGAAGGCGAGGCGAGAGTCGAAGAATCGTCCACGGTGCTTTCTCGCTTAGTGTGCGGGTGCGTAAAATCTTGGCGCCGCATTGGTGGACTCCGTTGCCCTAGCGCTAGCCCGCTTTGGGACTAGCACACGCTGATGTAAGTTGATTTATATCACGTGATTATATACTATGTACATCAGGGCGATATGCGCTCACGGATCAAGATATAACAGGCTTTGAAATGAGTTATACAGAAAGTATTGTTTTGAGCCTGACAGTACACACTGTTTCCAAATGCTCGCGCAGCCAATAGCTCATCCATTACGGTGTATCGCAATAATAGGAAATAAGAGCGTCGCTCAATTATACAGTTTCATTCGCAGTAGAAGAACAAAGTTATAGTAGAAATTCAAAGGATGAGACCCAGATTAATGCATTTACCCCCTGTCAATGCAGTCCACGGAGGTAATATACATGTCTGATCTTTCTGTTTGTTGACAAGTTCCACCAGAAGACAAGTCAATTAGTTGACTCTCAACCAGTGAAACGTGGCCATACCATCGCAGAGACAGTCCACCCATGGTCAAATAAGTAGCGAGTATGCTGCCAATCCAATAACACCTTTCAGCCCAATTCCCATTACGCCAGATCCGATAATGTTACTGGAACTTCCACCGTTCACTCCTCTTGCTTTGTGGCAGGCTCGCCCAAAGACTCGGATGTTGTGTCCTTAGCTCCTGAGCCTTCAGCAGGCGCGGCCTCTCCTACTTCCGCACTCTTGTCTGTTGTGGGTGCAGATGATTCTTTCGGAGGAGATTGAGCTTGAGGAGGGGATAGTGGCGCTTTGGTTGAATTCTCAACGCCAGTCTGTGCCTCAGGTTTCTTTTCCTCTTGAGTCTCGGCAGGGAGTCCAGACTGCTCAGCCTCTGGAGCAGGGGCAGCGTCCTCCATGGCCGTATCCTCGTCATTTTGGGGAGGGGATGGTTGCCGAGAAACAGTAGCAGATGCATTCTTGTCCTCGCCTTCTAAGACCATTTGGTCGGGGTCAGCTGGGGTATCTTGGTCGTTTGAGACTGTCGCTGACACGTCAGGCTCTGTCCGAGGAGCATCGGTCATCTTAGTATCCAGAGCGGTGTCCGCGTCGCCATCAGCGATGGATGAAGCCTCTTGTGGTGTGGCCATACCGCTGTCGAGACCAGAGTCTGCAGGGTCGAGATTCCTGTAGTTGGCTTGGTTTCGGCGGCGGATCGCTCCAGGTTGGCGGCGAACGCCATTGGCGGCATTCTCTTCTTCATCCTCACTTTCACTAAGTTCGCCGGGCTTCTCAACATACTGGTCGAAACGACGTTGAGTGAATCGCTTGTCCTTGTTCTCATCCTCATCCAGATCGTCAAGAGCGTCATCAGCATCATCATCCATACCATCAACAAGCGGGTTGCGAGGCACATCAGTCATCTGAACAGATGGGGCAAATGCGGTACGCTTGAGATTCTCAACAACTTGACTACGGATCTTGTCAAGGTAGTCTTTAGTGTTGGCATTGTCCATGTTCGAAGGGCGAACATCGAGCTCGTAATCGGGAGCAAAGTACTAGGTTCATGGTTAATAAACAGAGCCATGCAATCAAATTGGGGGTTGCATTTACCTCATAGTAGTCATTGTAAGGGAGATCAGAGCCCAGACTATCTCCGACAAGGATACCCGTTTCAAAGGCCCAGGTACGCGCGACGTTACGCATGGTGTAACCACCACCGCCAAGGATCATGGTTGGTAGGTCAAAGCTCTTGATAAAGTTGACACAATTGGCATGTCCACGCATACTCAGATTGAAACAACCAAGGCGGTCACCAGACAAACTATCACCACCACACTGCAGAACCACAGCCTCAGGGCGATACCATTCCATGACACTCTTGATCACAGGCTCAAAGATACTCTTATAGGAGACATCATTGATACCGTCTCGAAGAGGGAAATTGACTGCATAGTATTTTCCATGACCGACACCGATATCACGTAACTCACCTGTGCCAGGGAAGTACTCACCGTACTTGTGGAAAGATACGGTCATCACACGGTCTGTCGTATAAAACGCTTCTTCAACGCCATCGCCATGGTGCACATCAATGTCAACATATAGAACTCGCTGCTTGAAACGTAACAGCTCCAGAATGCCAAGAACGATATCTAAATTTTATTAGTATGTGAATAAGATGTTATAAGGTTTTTGCTATTCTTACCGTTCACGTAGCAGAAGCCACTAGCTTCGCTCTTCTTGGCGTGGTGCAGACCACCAGCCCAGTTAACGGCGACGTCACACTTATTACGATTCAAACGTGCCGCGCCCTCCATACTGCCGCCGGCGCTGATTCCACAGAACTCGAACAGGCCATCGAACACGGGACAATCGTCACCCACATTGTAGCGGCTCTGTTCCTTTGAAAACTGATCCATATTATCCGGTGTGACCTTTGACAGGAAATCGATATATTCATCAGTATGGAATTGTGTCATTTCGTATTTTGAGGCTGGTTTGGCGCGCTGTCAGGCTTTTGCGTTAGCAATGGTCATTTGATTTCGGGTTGATCTCGTATTTGAATGTGGCATCTCACATAAATCTCCATTTTCTTATACAGTCCATAGTTCATGACCAAGCTGTGGGTCATACGTATACGGTGCGGCTTCATAGGGTGACCCGAAACGTAGGCATAGTTACCAACATCAGAGTCATAGAAGTAGGCGACCTTTTTGTTGTTGGCCCCGACGCCATTGGAAAGCGGTTCAGCGGCCATATTTGACGGTAGACTGAAGCGAGTTGGGCCTATTCGCTAGGGAGTTTGCCGGAGGGATTGTCAATCCACTTAGAGAAGAGCGAGGTAGGGAGTATGCGGGTTTGGGGAAGACAAGATAGCGTTGTGAAGTCGAAGCACGGGGTGGGCACGGCACTGTGACACCGGGTACCGCCACTCAGATACCGTTAGAATATCTAAAAACAGAGGTATACAGGTTCCGACAAGCCCATGGCGCACTGAATCAAGACGGGAGAGGCGCGAGAGAATCAATCGCCGCGTGGGAAGGGTGGTGGCAGATCAGCCACACCGCCTTCGTCAGTCCGGGCTAGGGAGCTTCACTGATCTCTGACCAAGCATCAACAAGACACCTCCAATATCAGCTGGCTGGGTTGCTCAACTATCTCATTGACCTAGATTTGCCATCTGCATCTTTTTTATTGTTACTGTTCGTCTGTGACAAACTCAGTTTGAACGACACAGATCAACTCGGGAGCTTCCACCTAGGAAGCTATCTCTCTTCGTACCTTCTAACCTTCCACGCTCTTCGACCTACTCTTCTCGATCATCATGGATCGCCTCAACAGAATGCTCCAGGCCGCACAAGGCATGGGGATGGGAAGCGCTGCCCCCGGTGGTGTAAGTCATTAGAGAGTGTGTGTGGCTACTTGCCATCTGAACAGGCGGCTTTCCGAATAGCTGTGCTCAGTGGAAGAACTGCACGCTGCTAACTTGACATAAATCGATGCCAATTCTAACATGCTATATCTCTAGGACACTCCGAACCTAATCGATAACTCCGAGACCGTTCATATTTCTTCCCTCGCTCTGTTGAAGATGTTGCGACACGGCCGCGCAGGTGTTCCTATGGAAGTCATGGGTCTCATGCTTGGCGAGTTTGTCGATGAATATACAGTCCGTGTCGTGGATGTATTTGCCATGCCCCAAAGTGGTACTGGTGTCAGTGTCGAAGCTGTGGATCCTGTATTCCAAACCAAGATGATGGAGATGCTGCGCCAAACGGGACGGTACGTGCTACGATCTATATCCAGGGACGGGATACTGGGAGACATATGCTAATGGTCATCATAATTTAGACCGGAGACTGTTGTTGGATGGTATCACTCTCACCCTGGTTTCGGCTGCTGGCTCTCTTCTGTCGATATCAACACCCAACAATCCTTCGAACAACTCACTCCCCGTGCGGTGGCTGTCGTCGTGGATCCTATCCAGTCCGTGAAGGGCAAAGTTGTCATTGATGCTTTCCGCCTTATCCAGCCACAGACTGTTGTCATGGGCCAAGAGCCTCGCCAAACGACCTCCAACTTGGGTCACCTGAACAAGCCCTCGATCCAGGCTCTGATCCACGGTCTCAACCGTCACTATTATAGCATTGGAATCAACTACCGGAAGACAGGCTTGGAGGAGAACATGCTTATGAATCTGCACAAGCATGTCTGGACTGAGGCTCTGCAAATGAATGACTTCCATGAGGACGGTCATCACAATGTGGAGCAGATGAAGCAGCTTGTCAGCCTTGCTGAGGGCTACGAGAAGCGGGTGAAGGAAGAGACAGAATTGACTAAGGATCAATTGAAGACACGATATGTCGGCAAGGTCGACCCCAAGAAGCGTATGTATTACAAAACCATTGAAACCTTTTCTAGCATGCTAACGATACATAGATATCGAGGACGTGAGCCAGCACTTGATTGAGGACAATATCGTTGCTGTGTCTCGGCAAATGATCGATAAGGAAGCCTCGGTAGCCCGGCAATCAAGTTCTAAAGAGGGCGCCAACGGTGCCAACATGGAAGTTGATGAGGAACTCTAGAGATAGAAGGCGACGAAACCTAAATGCTCCAATTACGAAACATGCTCTTTTCTTCACCAAATCTCTACCCCGTCCGTTCATATATATAAAGATTGGTGATTCTAGTCCCCTCGCTATTGAAGAAAGGGTTGTTAGAGTGTTCTATGTGTAGAAGGAAGTGTATTGAAGTCTAAGGTAGCCTTTGATCAACGCCGCGCAATGTATGTATATCCAGAATCATATCACGTAAATCACAAGTCACAAGTCTTGTAGTATCATGTATCATGTACCGACGGAGGTCTTACGTCTCTAGCGTGACGCCCTGGAGGGTGGTTGTCAAAGCATCAACGTAATCCTCGGGCTTGCTGGAACGCAGGCCATCGATTGCGGCGTCTGCCGGATCTTCTTCTGCTTGAGTATCGTTGTCTTCGTGGTCTGTCCACCCCCTCTCCGGACCCCAAAGAACCTTCTTATTTGCCATCCGTGTTTCATGCAGTAAGCGAAGCATCAGATCGCCACTTTTGCGCACGGAAGGATATCCATCAAATTCCACCTGGACTAAACCAGGTAAGCGCTCTAGGATTTGCTGCATCAACTTCCCTGCAAATTCCGTATAGTAGTCCTTTGAGACGCGGAATCCCTCGAAGATAGGCTGGGAGGGGTCACACTCGATGAAGATTTTCAATGTGCGTGTGAGGGCCATGTCATGTAGACCCAGACCCTGGTTGACAATCCATGACCGCGGCGGCGCAGTCCAACTATTACCCAAGATCAACTCTATCGTGGTGACAGACGACCGGTGGCGGCGTGGAAGAGCACGAACGGTGGGCCGACGAGAGAAGTCCTGCACGGGGAAGAGGCGAAAGATCTGGGAGGAATAGAACATATGACTGGCTTCATCGTGGACACGGCGTGAGACAAGAAATAAAGCTATACGATGCGAGGTCGGGGCAATATGCTTGCTTTTTTTGGCGGAGGAACCGACAGTGCCCGCATTCTTCGCTGCACCACTTTTGCGGGTGGGCGTGAAGAGGACGAAATGGTAGACACGCAGGCGAATCTCCGAGGGTAAATCAAGTAAAGGGAATGGCTCTCGCACTTCCGGTTCTTGCTCTGACTCCGAATCATGAGATGGTTCTGGAGCTTCCACGGGCTTTCGCTGTTTCTTGGGGGCCATGGTGACAAGAGGAAATTTGGAGAGGCGAGAAAATCTATTAAGTACGCGGCACGGATTTCTAGAGATGATGTACAAACTCCCTGGATGATTGCATTCTTTGCGAGAAGTGTAGACGAATATAGAACAAAAGATATAAAGGACTCAATATCATCTTTGCCGTCCAAGCCATTCAATTGAATATCTTTAGACAGAAGAAAAGACAAAAGGAGAGAAAAGGAAAGGGAATTGTTTCCCACGAACGGAGCTGTAGCTTCACCGGATGCCTTTGCTGCGGCTCTTGGATGTGGGAGAAGAAGAAACTTCTCTTGGTCTCCCCAGCGACTTCAATCCAGCACGCATGAGAATAGAGCGTGCTGGGTCAAATTATTTGCTGGGTGGAACTTTCATAACTGAAGAAAAAAAAAAAGGAAGAGAAGTTGCGGCTACGACATCGCCATAAATCGGGATTGCTACGGTGGACGAGAAGAGCCACTTTGGAAATGGCGAGCATAGGAATACTCTTGGATATTCAGACTGATCATTGGTCATTCTGTAGCTCAAATGATTATTCTGATAGTATGTGACATGAATACTGGTATATTAATTAAATGATTCTTGAATTAATTCTAGAGGATTGTGACAGTAGAACTATCAGCGATCTCGGAGTGTTATACATTGGGACTATATTATACATCCATGGTCTTCTATAGTTAGCCAACTAATTTGATACACCATTTCAACGCCAAAATATATAATTCTAACAATTATTACGTTTCGAAAACTACAATTGGAAGTGATTAAAAAAGCCGTCCTAGCTACAAACTAATATGTATGCTGTATTGTCCAAATATCCCTGGTGTCCCAGTTGCAAACCGATGAACGCATGAACTGCACAAAAGGTCCGTGTAGTCCACCCGACTCACGCGTGACTTTTCTACGGGAAACTCGACCAGCCCGACGATTGAGAATCAGCAGGACAGTTCCTTTTTCCTGTTCCTTCAATCACTTTACACTCCCATCATAGCCCCTCTCCCCGCTATGCTGAGTCGTGCCGCTCTGCCTCTGACGAGGCCCAACGTCTTCGCCTCTGCCTTCAGGGCTTCTTCTGCCCTGTCTGCTCAGCGGCCCCGGTGGTATGCTCAAGGCAAGGGCAGTGCGCCATATAATCTCCCCGAGTCTATGCAGTCAGAGGAGAAGGCAAAGAAGCGCAAGTCTACACAGAAGCCCCAGGAGGCCCAATATGCCGCCGAGCAACCCGAGTTTGATACCAAGGCTCAGCCTGAGACTGCCAAACCCGTATGCTTCCTCCATCTTAATTCAATCCCCATTCCTCAATTCATCGGACTCTTTCGCAGAACTGCCTTTCTAACTTGCAATTGCCTCTAGTCCGAAGCCGAAGAATTTCCCGAGAAGCCGCTCCCCGATCTCACCCAGGGTATCCCCTCAACATTGGCCGCAGAACTTGAGGGTCGTACCAGGAAACCTGGACTCAACCTGACCGAGGACCCAACATCAGAGGAATATAGTGATGAGAAACGAGGAGGAGGCGGTGGTGACATCCCCAAGGGTGGATATGAAACATCTATGGATCGCCGCAAGGCCCGTATGGCCAACATCATGTACGCCTTGATGCTGGCTGGTGGTATCGCTGGAATGGGTTATCTGGGCCGCAACTGGGAGACCGAGGAAGAGGAGCGCGCTCACCCTGAACAACCATCTGGATGGGGCTTGGGTCTCTGGTACAACCGTGTCAGAGCTCGCACCGGTGACCTGACTAGCTATTACAAGGACCCTGCTTTCCCCAAGCTGCTTCCGGACGAGGATCCTACTATGCGCCAGCCTTACACTCTGGTACTCAGTTTGGAGGACCTTCTCGTTCACAGCGAATGGAGCCGTGAGCACGGATGGCGCGTTGCGAAGCGCCCTGGTGTCGACTACTTCCTTCGCTACCTCAACCAGTACTACGAACTCGTTCTCTTCACCAGTGTCCCTAGCATGATGGCCGACCAGGTTCTCCGCAAGCTTGACCCTTACCGTATCATCCGCTGGCCTTTGTTCCGTGAAGCCACCCGTTATAAAGATGGCGAGTATATCAAGGTACGTTCGAATAGGTGTATAAACTTTTGACGTTCAATTCAACTGACAATCATTCCTAGGATCTGGAATACCTGAACCGTGACCTGTCCAAGGTCATTCTCATCGACACCAAGGAGGAGCACGCCCGCCTGCAACCCGAGAACGCCGTTGTCCTTGACAAGTGGACCGGTGACCCCAAGGATAAGACGCTGGTCGCCCTCATCCCCTTCCTGGAATATCTCGCCGGTATGGGCGTGGAAGATGTCCGTCCTGTGCTGAAATCATTCGATGGCACTGTCATCCCTGTTGAGTTCGCTAAGCGTGAGAAGGCCATGCGTGAGCGGTTCGAGAAGGAGCTTGCCGAGGAGAAGAAGAAGAAGCCTTCCCTCTCCATGGGCAGCCTTGCTGGAGCTCTTGGCTTGAAGTCGGGCCGCACTATTGATGGTGAAGTTTCTCCCTCAGAGGGTCTGGCCCAGGGTAAGATGCTGTGGGATCAGATCCGCGAGCGTGGCCAGAAGAACTACGAAATGATTGAGCGGGAGATCCGTGAGAACGGCGAGAAGTGGCTTGCCGAGATGGCTGCCGAGGAGGAGAAGGCTCGTCAGGAACAGATGGCGAGCATGAAGGGCTCTTTCACTGGTGTGTTTGGCGCCGGTGGTAACAAGGAGTAAACTTGTTTGCTCTTATATCAGCCCATTTACGGCTTTGGTCATCCCAACTCATCATTGTTGCGAATTATTTAATTGTCATTTATGGGCAAGGGGCGAGGCATTAGATGGTTCCCTGGGGTTTGTTCTGATCATTTCATTTTCCCGGAACAACTTGTAAAATAGCGTTTGGTGTCTGATTCTCTTGTTTCTTGTTTCTCGATGTACAAAATTATATGTCAGATGTTTTAATTTGAAGGGGAGAAAAGAATCAAATTGATAGACCGCATTATTTGAATCGTCAGGGTTCCATATCGAAACTCTAGGGTATATATACGTGGTTTTAGACCTGTCAATCTCAATAGAGTACACGCCTAGTCAAACTCCTTGAACCAAATGGGAGACACCAGACTCATGATTAAGTGGGAAACTTCAGGACAAATTGACGTCTTGAAAGACAGAGACATCCCAGATGCCGGTCATGTCGAATGGGAATCCATCCATCGTTCCGAACGTATTCGAGATAGACATCATATCGTCCACAATATCATTGTTGGTTTGCGTTTCGGGCAATGAGATTGCAGCAGGATTGACCAAACCATTATCGGCCAGTGAAGCTGCCATACTATCCTGGTCCATTGAGGCATTTTGGGTTCCAGGAAGTCTGTGCATGATTCGCTCACAGTGATCGAGACACATATCCGCTACTTCCCAATCTTCCTCTTCCTGTACACGGCGTAGAACTGTGCGCAAAGTCTCTACGTTGGAGAGACATGCACGAGCGACTTCGGTATCGGTTGTCTCCAGGGCACATCGTACGAGTAAGGTCGCCGTCGAGGTTAGGTGGAAGGCGCTGTCTAAAGAAATTGTCAGCCCGTTGAAATTGTAGATGACCGGTATAGTAAGTAAGGGCTCTCTTACAAGGCAGCCAGAACTCTTTAAAGTGTTCCTTGCGCAAGGATGAAATGAATCGCACAATCTCCTCAGCTGATCTACGGCACTCTGTTTGGAAATAGCGACGAGCCTCGGGGTTGTCTGTTTCCGCATTGTTGACCTCCTGCAAATAATTGTAAGCTCAATACACATTAAGATTGTCGTCGAAGTACTTACATTCAACTCTACTCGACTCACTAGCATTTTTACAGCAAGGAATGCAAGCTGCAAGCTGCTTGATGCATGGAGTTGATCGCCACGGTTTTGGGTTGGTGATCTTAACCAGTCGGGTAAAGAATCTTCCCACAGATCTAAATCGGTTCGAATTTGTCGTAATTTCTTCGAGCTCTCGCGGGCTAATTTGACTTGCAAGCCATAGACAAGCGGTAGTAACTCGCCCAATATTTCCGTCAAAGTACAAAGAGCAATATGGCAGCGAGCTGCGCGCACGCGCTCTGTAGTACGAGTGTGAGGTGGCACCAGTCCGTCAATCGTCGGTAGAGGTACATCATATTGGCTTTTCGCAATCTGTGGTGGAACACCATGACCAAAACTTCCCCTGTAAAATGAATTAGTAAAACGTAAACCAGATGAGAACTGTGCGGTGATTTTCCATACCATCGATCATGGATCACCACACCCCACCAGAGACGAATGCGGTGGTCCTTTTCTTGTTGAGAAAGCTTCCACAAACTCGGGTCGCGATTTAGTCCAAGACAATTTGCAAGTGATAGCATTCGTCCACAGCTGATGGCATTTCCCGTCATAGAAAAGATGGGTCGACCCGTTAAATCAATAAGCGCGGCACTTATGGTCGATAGTCCCGGAGCAGAAAATTCCTCATGCAATGCAGCGACTGTCATGTTGACGGCGTACCGGACGTCGGGCTTAGGATGACAGGCGAGTTTGGGGGTATGCTTCCAGTAAACAAGTGACATGGAGTAAACTTGGCATATTAGTGAAGCTGGTGGATCTTCCAAGCCATCAGTGATATAAGATTCCCAGAATGATTCGCCGTCAAAAATTGGAAAAGCAACGTTGAAACGATCGATGAAGCTGATGATAAAGAAAGAGACAATTAGCACTCAGTAAATTACCGAATAGCCATAATAAAACTTACAGTCGCACGAGATCATGTTTGAACGGACCCAATATTTGCTCGAGAATCTCTTTCTGGTTTTCGCCCGGAGGAACTCCGCGCCGCATGCCCTTCCTCCGGCGGGAGATAGTTGTGTAAAGAACAGGCTTTCGGGGGTCACTCGAGTAAATATTGTAAGGGTTGCTACTAGGCTCTTCAGAGAGACTGGATCGTTCAGGGGGCATGTGCTTCTCAATGACCTGCGCATCCTCCGCCACCATCGGCCCGACGATGAGAACTGACTCATTGTGGGGGTCTTCCTCTTTGCGCCGCGCATCACTTCCCCGTCGCCCTGAGGAAGAAGTTGTACCTTGTGGACTAGGTCCATTGGTCGATTGGCGCGAACTTGGGAGGCCATCAGGACTGCGCTTGCGTTTCTGTCCAGACATGGGTTCGATTGGCGGTGGTCCCGTGGGCCATGGCTTAGTTTCTGTTGTGCTCAGCACAGAAGCTTCTTGACTCTGTTCCTCCTGGTAGTGACAATCGGCTCCCTGCACGCGACACAACAGGCAAGATTGACCTGGGATATCAACTGTACATCGCGACTTGCGCTTGCGACAGAGATCACAGGCGCGGACTTTATGAGACCGGTATGGTCGCGCACCGGCATTGAACCCGGGCGACGGTAGTTTCGAAGACGGATTGACTTGAATGGTTGCAGGCGACATGATGCGCAACCCAAGTAGCTGCCACAAGGGGAGGGGGGATGAAGAAACAATCTGGGGAAAAGTTCCCGGGGAGTTTTCGGAGTCGGCCGATCTTAGTTTGTCAAAATGAGGGGTACGACCCGGCCGACTGCGAAGCGTCCACTAATGGATCGATCGGGAGATCGGGGTGTTAAAACGGTGCGAGAGACCGTGGGTCAAGAGGCAATAAAATCCATGGCGCGTGACCTCTGACAAAGTCGCAGATGTTGTGCAAATGAGGGGGAAGTAAGAAGTATGTGGGAAGCTCAACTTTAATGTCAATTCTCGGATTTGGAGCGATGTCGGGAGCCTCACCGGTTTGCAAAATTGCATTTTCTTATCAGCCGGCCTTGGCAATATTGTGCAAATTTGCAACTCTCACATTGCAAATTTGCAAACTGCCAGGGTTCACTAAAGCTTAGTCATTCCACGTGCATCTCTATTAATAGAACATCCAAGCGATCGACTACCGGCGTCATGTGGAGGGAGGTTGGGACGCACAGCCACTCTCCAAGGGCATCTCCAACTTGGATGCCAGCGCCAATTCCGCATGTCGTGGATCGCTGGTGATCATGGAGGAGGATGCCTCTTCCCTACCAGAGACCGGCGCCTTTGATCGGCTGCCGCACAAAGTAATCGAGCAGTAAGTAATAGATCCTTTGTTCCCCAGGCTGTGGAAGATGCGTGGTTCTGACGTTGCGCAGCATTCTTTATGTCGCGGATGCGAATACCTTTGCATCATTATCTATATTGACGCGACAATGGAGAAAAACGTCAGAATCATCTGCACTTTATGCACACCACTTATCACGTTCTCCCACCTTTGCTTTGGCGTGGGACTCGCGCCCCGCGCCGAACGAGAATGACAATCTAGCCGACCTCAAGCACCGATTCATGGAAGAAATTAGACGAAATGCATTTGATGTATTCATGCGACCCCGACGAACTCTGATTCGCTTGATTTCAAGCTCAATGAGTTCATCTACTGCCTTCCCTCAGGGTGAAGTATTTCGCTTCTCTTTTTCGGCGAATGGTCAACTGGTCCTATGCATTAGTTCATCCCGTATCGTGGTCTTGGATTTGGTTGCTGATACAGTGACCGTGAAATACGAATTGAAAACTCGTCGTCGGCCTTTAGGCGCAACGGTCCATGGCGACGGATCTCTTCTGGCGGTGCTATCTTCCTCGCATAAGATCAATGTCTATTCGCTCTCAGATGAAGAGGTGAAATTAATACAGACCATCACACTCAATGATGCTCCTCGTGATCTGATTTTCTCTCCCACGGGGAGTGTACTGGCTTTGTCCTTTGAGGACTGTATAGAAGTACATGCCGTCGGGGAAGCAGCTTTGCCAACCGAACGTCGAGCGGCTCGTTGTCCTCGAGTCGATGCAATTTCTTTCACCCCAGATGGCTCTATGGTGCTCGGATCTCCATTGGACTACGAACTGGATGGTATCGTATCAATCACAGCTCCGTTTTACACTGAGCCAGGTATTGATGCGACTCCCCAAGAGGTGCAAATGCGGATGTGGACAACGCAGATTCTATTCCCAGAGATCACACCTGGCTTCACGCACGCCTGCTTGATCAATGGTCATGATGAATCAGATGATACTTGGATACTGGGATATGATATTCAACTTGCAGCATTCAGAGCAATCAAAACAAGCAACACGGGAATGGGTGGTGTGTACTTTGCTAGTCCATTCTTGGCAGGCGAATCACGAGAAATGCTACCTATCACGATGCCGACGACAGATGAAGCTGGCGAGATGGCTGCTTTGGGCTTCCATGACTCCGAAATATGGATTTATGGTATACCCAAGCGCCTTGATATCCACTCCACAAGTCCAACATCTGGGCCAAGTACGAATATCGACAACCGCTTCGGTGGTGGCCACCATTGTGAAGTCCGACCTCCTCCGCGTGATAATTTGGTGCAGCTACACAAAATTATCCAGCAGCCTAAAACACTTATTCGTGGCCGTCAGGTGACAAATATGCCCGGAATGACTGCGGCCCAGTGGGTACAATCGATAGAGAAGAATCATTTCCGACGTCGATTAGTGAGCGTGGCACCGGGTGGTGTATGCCCGCAATTCATTGGCGAAGAGGATGTCCCCATAGACAGTGGTCGGATGCTTGTCCTGGATTTTGAGCGGTCCACTACTAATGGCGAGGAGGTCGAACTGGACATTGAAGTTGGGGAAATTGAGCCGAAGGTGTTAATGGAACCAGACTCATCACTGGATACAGAAGTCGAGTTGGAAAGAAGGAGAACTCGACTGCAGCGTGGTGATACGGACTCAACGATTTCATCTCTTCGTCGTATGCCTTCAAGAGACCCACGACGGAGTCCACGACCTACTGCCCAGACACCACTGGCACATGCCCGTCGCAATAGTCTCTCTGTCCCCACCTCGCCAGAGGGTGTCACTGCGGGAGATGTACCAGAGATTCCCTACGATAATACCCAACCTCGTTCCCGAGATACACTTCAACGGGCTGCCACAGCTGCAGCTTCTACACGGGGACGATATGACCCACGATATCGCAGCACTCCTAATCGCCGTTATGTGCCCCATGAAAGCGATGCCGATAATTGGGTACCACCGCCACCGCCATATAAGCGCGAAGCCGACGAACCCTTGCCGGAGCATTTACGACAGAGTCTTATGCCCGGGACCACCGATAATAATATTCAGCCCAATGGTAACCAGGCTACTCAGCAAATACAGAGATCTCAAACTACTCGAGTTCCTCGACAAAATCTCCAAGATCGCCCGCGCCCGCAATCTGCTATCTTTCATCGACTAGGCTCTATACCCAGACGCCCTGTTGGAGCTAGACGAGATTCTGAAGTATCTCGGACCGCATTAACAAACCATGATCATACATGGCCTGGCCCTCAAAATGAAGCGTCACCCATCGTTCCAATCATGACGGATCAAATTCCACACCCGCAACCACTACCACAATTAACAGTTCAATCAGATGAACAAGCTGATCGAGAAGCAATAATGCCTATGCCTTCGTTAGGGGCTACGATGCTCGGAGAAGCCTATCTCCCATACTCAGTATCTTCGCCAAATCTACTTCATATCCCACAACCTAGTGGAAACGCATTAGACATCATGACTGCAGAAGATGAAGCACAAATACCAGAAAGACAACGATCATTCCGTCGGCGGGTTTCAACAGAGCCAACTAGCCTCCCGCCTCCTGAAAATCAAGAGTGGCGGCGACGCATCGAGGATTGGAATGAACATACAATCCGGGAGCGAAGTCGGAAACGACGAAACAAGTGCATCTTGATGTAGCGAATTTTTTTTGTAAATGTGTCTAGACGGACCATTATACCCTCGTTAGAATTTAATAATGTCTGAATCAAAAAAAATCGTTAAAGTCATTCCCGAGAAACCGGGAGAAGAGTATTTTTCTTTCCTTGTATAGTCTAAATCCCATGACATCCCATGGATACAAAGCATGCCACCATGATAAGTAGTATTAACTTGAGGTGATGCCTGCTAGCTACTGCTACTGTAGGAGAATCAGCTTTAGCAAAGTCCGATTTCATTGTAGCAAGTTCGAGTTGATCAGCAACATAGGCAACTATGCATTCAAGACAAGCAAGAAAAGCAATCGCTAGATAATGAGAACGTAGGCGCTGAATAGTAATTTCTAGCAAAATGCTCAGAAGCAATGGCAAATAGTCATATCAAGGTATTATCATATAAAAGCCAAAAGCTCAACCACCGCCGCCGCCGCCTGTTTCTGATTAGCATATATCCTTTAACGAAGTTGAATGCGAATTGAAAAGACTTACCACCACATCCACCACCACCACCACCGCCACCTCCACAACCTCCTCCCCCTCCTCCACAGCCTCCTCCTCCACTTCCGCATCCTCCACCAGATCCTCCGCCGCAGGCAGAACCTGTTCCTCCAGCACAACCAGCAGAACCAAATCCACCACAAGATCCAGCAGCAACACCCCCGCCACAGGTACCGGAGCAACAATTTCCAATAGCACCAGCACTGACATTCATACAGCTTGGGTTGCATGGGTATGCGCCTGCACTAATACCGGGATCACACATATATGGGCCATAGTATGGTACGACCATAGGGTAGCCCCAGACAAGTGGCGTATAATAGTAAGGCTCAATGCCACCATCAGTACTTCTCTTCCCATCAGATCGAGCACGACCACGTTTCTCGGATCGTCGAACAGACTTCTCATAGTTCTGATGTAGGCGAACACGCTGGAGGGTTCCCAGGCGGAATTGATCAACTGACATTGTAGTTGGGCGTACAGCATTGTGTGCTGATATATGAGGATTCTTGTCTGGGTTAGAGGAGATGTCATTGCGGTCATGTAGCGTGTCCGCGGCGTTACGGGCACGAGATGCCGAGCCTAAATTGAATAGACGGTCGTAGAGATCTGGTGCGCGGGTAGCTTCGCAATACCAACACGTACATTCGCTGTAGATTCCACCATTTGTAGCACGGCGGTACATTTTCGTTGTCCACTCGAAACCATCAGATAGCCTGTTTTCGTCGACTTTGTCATCGTGGTCAATGAATCGGCGTTGTCCACCGGCCGCTACTCGGACACTGTACTTGTAATACCGATATGGCTGTAGTTGATGGGTATGCCAGGCCAGATCAACATCCAGGGTAGGGACAGCCATATTCCTAGGGTTGTTGAGCATGATGTCGAAGAAGACTGTGTATTTTTGGATCAGACGCTCGGCTGTGTCCATCACCGTCGGAGAATGTAGCCAGTCAATATTATCCATTTTTTGAACGAAAGTACCTTGACGAATCACTGCACCAACGAGGTCAAGAGCAAAAGGACTGAAATTCTCCCAGTAATGTGACATCATGCGACGAAAATGTATTTTCTCTCCTGGTTTCGAGCCTCCGCCTTTGCTTTCGCGGCGTGCTTTTATTAGGACGTTTTTGTCGCGGATATTGACCTCCAGTTGAGAACGTAAGTCATCAATACTCTTGCACCAATCAACTCTAGCATCAGTGAAAGCAAGAAGATCTTTAGAAGCAGCTTCCATCAAGTAATTGGGAAATACCATAGACTGATGCATCGCAGCATTCCTCCCCTTCGATTGGCCCTCAGGGATCCCATGAATGTTATAGATAGTGCCTGGCATCGGTCGGTTGAGAAGAATCAAGTTCTTGAGGTCCTTGCGGAACTTGGCAACCCTCAGTCTGTTGTGGTCAATAGTGCGGTCGCATGAGTTGCATTTCGTTTTGAAGGACGCATCTGCATATCCCGTGCAATGTTCAAAGGCCTTGTCAAGGCTGGATCCAATTGTCCCCTTTATCCACGGGACGGTGATCTGCTTTTTGCAAGATGGACATTCAATATCCAAGTCAGGAGGATCTGCTAGATTATCCCATTCCCGGTGAATTTCCTTCTTGAACATCTGCATGCTTTTTTCACTGACGGTATACTCCAATGTGCGGTCATCGATACATTGATTGATTGCCTTGAAAGGGAATCCCGTTGTCCAAGTGCTCATTCTTCCATAGCGAAGACAGTCCTCCATGAAATCTCTGGGGTTGAGCATATGCGAATGCCATACCATCAAGATATCTGGATTTTGATCAGTGAAAACCTTAGCATAGCATGGCTAATTATTGTTTGCTTACCAAGCGGAGGAAGATTGTCTTTATCCCACAGAACCACAGTCTCGCAATTAAGAATACCTTCATATAAGCCATCCTCCATGTCTGAAAGTGTCAGATGTGGCCGAGACATGGGAAGACAAGTGAACCACCATTTTTGATATCGTTGAACAGCGCGAGCTGTGTATATAGCCCAGCGTTTCTCGCGAATACGAGCTCGAGCCTCGTTGGGCGCCCAGTGAATATTCTCGGCTTGATTATCGAAAATGCCGAAAAGACCGTCATTATTTGAAACGGAGTCGCGCAAATCAGCCAAAGCAGCGAGAAACTTCAGATGCGCGACACATTGGTCCTTTGTCACCATGCGAGTTGGATTAGAAAGTGATTTTGTATCGCTGAGATTTAAGTTTGGGAAATTGAGGAGTAATTGTTCCTCCTCTGTGTAGGAAGGTGGTCTCTCTTTGGGGGTCCCATCGCTGGGGACACCTTCAATAGGCTTCTCTTGGGACCTCATCTCCGTGGACATGCCCATGTTTGCGGTTGAAAGGATCAGTAAGTTGAATCTTTGATAAGATGATAATAAGCAAAAATGAATATCGGTTATGGTGTGAAAAGGAGGGAGACAAAAAACGGGTTTGTTTATGAAGAGTGTGGGTTGTTGAAAAAGCTAGATGATCCTGAGGAGGGCCCGGGGGATTTATATCGATGTTAGACCAGGTCAGACGTGGAACCGGCAGGAGCGGCTCTTCAAGTGAAGGGACCCATAGGATCAATCACTGCGAGAAGATCATCCCAATCAACTCTCAAGGCCGGGTAGGCGTGCCCTGTTGGGCGTAAGCAAAGACCAATAGCGTGAGATCAATTGGTTGCATTTCGCACTTCACGGGCAATGTCAAGTTGACCGGGGAAAACGCCTAGCTAAGCCTTGCTGGTGATGGACTCAAGCTTCTGGTGAACCACTAGACAAACGTGTCATGTGTACATATGGAGAATAGGGCAATGAGGGACCCCACTGGCATTCGACCAGCGAAGGTTCGAATAGTTCCATGGGATCCATAATTGCCCGGCGAAGGAGAATTATCAGAGGGGAAACGCGGGGAGTGGATTGGTCCGGGGCGTTGGCAATGCACTGCCTCGGAGTTCGGCCCCAAAATGACTTCATGCTTCATCCTCCATGATCGTCGGGGCTACATAGTATTACATAGTCTGCTAATTATTTTAGGGAAAGAACAGCGTAGTCAATATTCACTAAATAATATCTTTTGAAAATTTCCAGAAGTTTTCTAGCAGGTGAATTCTAGCCCTGTTGGTTCTACTAGTACACTATTGTAGTACTACAGCACTTATAGTCCTAACTATGGAATGACACGGCCATGAGGACCTCCTCGAACCAGACTCAAAGTAATTTATGCAGTGCAAACTGGATGCTCTAAATTGCAGCATACGCCGCTCCCCCAAAGGCGAAGTCAGGGAAGCACAGAAGCCAAGATTAGGTAGGCCTGATCGCATGAATGTCTTCTGTATAGAGCTCAACTAGAACACCCACCTGGATAAAGCATTATTCAAGAATTTCTCGTGAGTGTTATCTGGGGTCGCTGTCCATTGAGCAATCTCCACAATAGAAGCAGCTCAACTGGAGCGTACTAGTTGATAGAATTCATTAGTATGTAGTGAGTGTCCGCTCCCTCAAGCCCGCCATGGGCGAAAGGCATGGGGAAAGTCTATACTATCTTTCATAGATAGTTCAAAACAAGATTCGCAGCTTAAGGTAACTTCAAGTTGGATAGACAGAGAAAACCCTCGGAACAACGCATGTAGTAAGCAGACATAGTGGCCATTGCGCCACTACGGGTTGATAAGGAAATCATAAGCGACTTGGCTTGACTTTGAATAGAGACACGAGAGCAAAACAAGCCAAGCCAATAACACGAATGAATAAGCGGCAGCCCATTGTTTACCTGGGTTGTATGCCAATTTGAAGATGCAGAAAGATACGGGCTATCTGTTAGAAGGCGCATGGCAGAACATGAACGATCTGGAAGAAATAATTGCTCATAATGGCTAGGTGAGCTACCCTTGGGCCAAAGACGAGTCAATACGTCCACGTATTGACGCGGGTGCTGTATACGTGCTGTTAGAAAGCAGGAACAAGTAGTAACTATCAATAGCACTTACAAGGTCCCGGCTGAGCAGTAACCGATCTTTGTCCGAATACATATATTTCTTTTGAATGAAGAATTAAGTCATGGCTTATATCTGACAGAACTCCCTGACTAGGTGAGTTTGAGACTAACGCGAGCCATTGAATGCCACTCAAGTAGCCTACAGCCTTTTTACAGTAGTTATCAAGTTCGTATATACTCCGCATAAAGCAAAGTCTCTACTGTGGTCAAGACTAGTGGTGATTACTACGTCGTACCAATGGCAGGGCAGCATAATAATCCCATTCTAATCGAATACACACAACAACTTTATGGAGGAAATACAATATCTGCCAACGCAAAATTTGAAGTTTTTCAAGTTTGGACCCGCTAATTGTGGACGATCACGATAGAGCACCGAGAACTTGTTTAGCCCATGGGATGTGTGAGAATCAACACAATTACTTATTCTACCGGCAGACCACTGGGTTATAAATCCTTCCAGACATTGGCTTGCAATGCTATTTGTTCGTACTTCTCTAGCTGTATCTCCAACTACTTAGTAGGAGGTAGGTGACTACGGAGTATTCTGCGCCCTCGTATAGTTATCACACGAAGTATGAACTCCGAAAAGATAAGAGAACAATCTCTCGGCAGATCGCTCCACCCTGGCATCGCTGAGCACGTCATTTTCTAGATGAAAGTCCTTTAAGCGAGAACCGGTCTCGAATGCTCCGGGCGAATCGATCAGCCGCTAGTTGAAATGAACTACCCACCTTCCACGGTGGATCACCGGTGCTCGTTTCGAAAGCACCATGCAGTACGGAGTACATGAGGCATGATTATACCGGAAATGTGTCAGCTGCATAAAAGAAGGCTAACGAAATAAGGATATCGGCTCAAAATTTTCAGAGACCCAATCCAGTCATCCCAATCACTAAAAAAAAAGAACCCAGTGAAAAGGGAATTTTGTATAAAATCTTCACGATTTACCGCCTTACCGGAGTCACCTGATTGCTCCCCGCGCTGAGTCATTCACTCAGCACAGCCAAAGTTCAAGTCTGCAACGGCCATGCGGAGAGCTTGCGGTCCAAGTTAACTGAGAAAAAAAGGTGGCTGTCGTGTGTCGAACTTGTTTCTGAGTACTACACCTGCATATATTGTGTCTCACTGGCCGGATCTCCCTTGTGCCGCTCGAAAAATTTGATTCGGCCTGCTAAACGTCATCAGCCTGGCGTCTCTTCGTCGATCAAGTGCAATCGCAGGGTCTCAGAGCCCAACCTTTGATCCAACTGTCAGGATTGATAATGCTGCAGGCGCCATCAATCCCGTAATGGCGGGACTGAATCATGTGCCAATCTCCATGGCGGCTTCCGACAGTATGCAAAATCGCAAACGCAATGTGACTATTGCGGGGATCGATAGCTCCCCGGGGAGTATTGACGATGCGGAGGATATCGATCGTGATGACAAGAGGCGACAGCCAGTGAAGCGTGCCTGTAACGAATGTCGACAACAGAAGGTGAGTTGTTGCCCCGACCTCGCAAAGACCATACGACGCAAGCCGACTTTGGTTGGAGTCGCGGTCTAGGCACGGTCCGATTTCCAATAAATGGGAATAAAGCACGAAACTAACACCTCTATCTGATGACAGCTACGTTGCGATGTGGTTCAAGATCCGTGGGTGGACTGTTCTCGGTGTCGCCGGCTGAAGCTTGACTGCAAAATAGAGTCGAATTTTAAGCGGGTTGGGAAACGCAGCCGCAACGCTGAGATGGAACGGGAGATTATCGAATTGAGAAAACAGATCGCATCAACCAGTACCTCAACGCCTCACGCCCAACAACCTTTACCGGCGGGTCAATTAACGCCCAAACAAGAATCCAGCCAGGTCAGTCCTGCTGGCGTCTATCAAACACCTTCCGCCTTATCAACAGACCAATACATGGGCTCCCAAGAAGCTGTCGCATCTCTTCTTGACCTACGATCGGGGTTTGACGGATCTAATTATATGCGAAATGGAAATCAGCAAATGAAGAGACTCGAGGATGTCATGATCGCTACGGAGAAGGTAACGGAGTTGTTCAATATGTATGCAATGACAATTACACCGAACCTCCCCTGCCGATTTCTGACTTTGCAAAATATAGGTTTTTCATGTACAGCCACCCTTTTCTCCCATTTCTAGATCGAAAAATGACCCCCGATGAATATTATGCCGCCTCGCCATTACTGTTCTGGACGATTATCAGTGTTGGGGCTAGGCGCTACCAAGCTGATACTGGGCTTCTGAACTCCCTTGCAGGCCCTGTCACCCGCCTCGTATGGAGTACACTGGCAGACATTCCTCAAAGTTATCATGTTGTGAAAGCGCTTTGTCTCCTTTGCTCCTGGCCATTCCCCACGAGTAGCACATCCACAGACCCAACCTTCATGCTCTGTGGAATGATGATACAGGTTGCTATGCAGCTTGGCCTCCACCGACCATCACACAGTCAGGACTTCAGCAAATTCCGAGTAGAACTCATTGAAGATGAACTCAGAGATAAAGTACGGACGTGGGCTATATGTAATATTGTTGCACAAAGGTAAGCCTCATCGCCCTCTTTCCCTCTTGTCCATTGAAACATTGCCTAAACTTTCTTTTCTAGAGTTTCCACTGGATACGGTCAACCGCCATCTACACTATATGACTGGACTTTGTCCTCAAATGATTCATCAGACCCCAACTTCAAACTGCCTGATGATATCCGGTCCAGATTAGAAATTGAGGAATTTTGTGACAAGGTCACCAGAGCACTCTATACAAATAGACGCGATCCTGTTGGCCTTACCAGTGATAGGGAAAGGGGTACCTTGCTTTCATTCCTCTCACGAGACTTCGACGAACTGGAAGAAGTTTTCAAGGCGCAAAACGATTGTAAGAACAACATATTGCTGTATCCATGGACACCTTGTGCTAATTTCTATACAGGCATCACCGATCTATTCCTTCGAGCTTCAAATCTTCATCTACATCTGTCAGCATTCTTTGATAATCCCTCTACAAAAGATTATCGTGAACGTCTTCTTTCTCTTTACGTTGCTACGACATCGTTTCTTGAGGTTGCAATGAAGCTTGAAACGGAGGTCGGGCCCGTCCTTTCGTATGCGCCCTACTACATCTACCAAATGATGGTAGCCGCCGGCTGCACTCTTCTTAAACTGGGAAAGAGTTTCTTTGCAGCGCATATCGATATGGAGTATACCAAGAATCTATTCAACCGGACAATCTGGGCCGTTCGGGGCGTTTCTGTATCGAGCAATGACCTGCCAGAGCGACTTGCGGAAGTGCTCGCTCAAATGTGGAGATTAAGTGGATCTCCCCAAATTACAAGCGCGTCTGATATAGATGATTCACTAAGGCTGAGAGTTCGTTGTCGAATGAGTATGTCTCTACTCTATGATTCCGTGTGGAGATGGCGAGAAGATGCCCGAACCAAGGGGCGAAACATCGAAGGTTTGTGCACGATTCCAAAACAGTCTTCTACCAGATATGGTATGCTAACCTAGGTGAAGCTTATCTTAAAAATCCGACTAATCCCGACTCTACGGCCGATTCATCCGCAACGTCGTCAGTGGGCCCTGTGCACACGTCTACATCTACGCCTGGAATTTCCGGTGGCGATCCAAGCCTTGCACCGGCACCGATGCTCCCTGCCAACTTGGGTATTCAAGCGCCAGGCAATGGTGTTAGCGGACTTCCTAGTGGGTTTATGGAACCTAATTATGAAGTTTTCGACCCGCTCAATTGGCTCCTTGATGGTTTAGTAGACCTGCCATACTCATACTCTACTATGGGTGGAATTGAGCCACAGGGCATTGCATAGCAAGTTGCTTTGTCCATCTACTTCTCTGGCGTTGTCGTTTGGTTTTTTTTTTTTTTCTTGTTTTTGCGGGAGTAATCTGTGGACGTTTCTGCTTGTACTATTATACCACATGGACCCAATCGTTGATACCTCTCTGGGATTCTTTTTTCTTCCAACTCTTTTCAATTTTGTTTCCCCCCATTTATTGTTTGCTCTGAATCAATATGGACTGAAACTAACTTTAGTCTATATTTTCTTTTTCTAACGGATTTCCTACTCGGCACCAATCACGATGTACGGAATATTGTCAATTTTATCTTTTGTGGCCTGTTCTGATAGTAACTGCTTCCAACATTAAAATCGAATCCTTGCACTTCTGCATCAATTATCCAATGTCAGCTTCGTCGTATTGCACCGTTTATTGGTGAATGTATGAGCCTGGGGTTACACGCTCTTTTTCTCTCCCTCTCTTTTTACTAGTACAGAGGGGGTGGTTCTTTGCCCTACAACTACCTGGTTATGGCTCAACAAGGTCCTTGGCTGGCTTGCTACCTTGTAATGGTTTCGCTAACTCCGCATTCTGTTGAATGTTCTTATTAAGCGCCCCTCATCGCCATTTCTTCTCATTTAGACATTTTCCTGCTCCTTTATATACGAGGTTCACAATGGCGCTGTTGCAGTCTATAAGACCTGGGCGGCTTGAATCTTCCATGGGAATCCTTACTATACTCATCAGCATCTCTATCCTTTCTATTTGTGTGGTTCTATTTAGTCTTATTTACCATTCGATTCAGCTTGCCAACGTAAGTGCATTTGATTTGTGTCCAAATTCGAGGTCATACCATGTTCAAAGCAACTTGGGGGAGAAGAATACTGGCAGCTGATATAAACCCATGAATACTATCACAGAGCAATATTCCCTTCGCGACATCCAAGAAGCCCTTTGCTATAATTTCCCAACACTATTCATTCCTTGTGGATGGTCCAGGCCTAATCAAATATGGATATGAACGGTTCGTTAACGGACTCTTCGAAATTCCACGTACATTTCGATTTGGCCAGGTAGTTGTATGCAAGCCTGAATTAATTGAGGAATTTAAGGACGTCCCCAGTACTGTTGCCTCGCCAGAACCATGGATTGATCAGGTGAGATACTCATAGTTTTTCTTTGCTATTAACTTGAATTTGTGTCCTGGGATTAAACTGTGAGAAGCTCCTGCAAATCTCCCACGTTATGCCAGGGTACTTCCCCTCTGGAGGATGGCCTTCAATTGCGAAGACTACTCCTGGTATCATTCGGGGAACTGTGCACAAGTATTTAGATCGGTATGTGCCGGCCATGAATGAGGCCATACACAACCAGCTGCGGACCCTGTCGTTGGATGAGAGCGATGGTAAGTTCTTTGGATCTAGAGCTCAAGATTCCAGGTATACGATCATATATGGATAATTGATTTGCCTCTCAGGTTGTACTATAAGCTGTTTCGAATTTGCATACTCAGTAGTCGCCCGCAGTGGGAGCTATACAATGGTAGGCGAACGTCTCGCCAATAACGAAGAGTATCTCAAGGCCGTCAAAGAGCATATTTTAGGGATGATCATGACAACCCGAGTACAATTCCTCGTCCCGGAATGCTTGAAAAAGTAAGTCAATGCCTTGCTCTTCTTGACTCAAGATTATAAATCGTGACAATTCGAGTGAACAGGTATATCGGGGGCTTCATTGCCCGTCTGGCTACTATCGGTACACGCTGGGATATGCATGCATCGCGCAAGATCCTCCTCAAACACTTTAATGCGCGAGTGATTGAGTACCGAAATGACATGGCATGTCATAACAATTTGGACGAGAGCTTGAGCTCCAAGCAGACGGATAAACCCGTAAGTACCTGCTGTCATTTGACAATCTTCTAAGAATGAGCCTCATTAATCTGAAGACCTAGGTTGAAATTTTCCGATGGTTATACGAATGCTCCGTGCTTCGTCATCGATGGAGCTATCCCGAGGTCCTTGGAGAAATGCTTCTTCTACAATTCGCATTCATCTACACAACCGGCTACGTAGGTCCCTGTGACAGTCCCAATATCTAAGATCACCACCAAACTCATGAAAGCTTATCTATGTACTACCAGGCTCTTTATAGTGCGTTATACGAGCTCACTCGACAGCCCGAATACATCCACTCCTTACGACAAGAGGTCAAGTCTATGCTCGCCGAGTATGGACCAACCGTATCGGGTTGTAATCGTATGGTCCTTCTGGATAGTTTCCTGAAAGAATGTCAACGCCTACATCCCCCAGCAGCCAGTATGCTCCTCTGATTAGAGCCTCTGGACATTCGGGCCATGAATTAAACAATGATTTCTTTCTATAGTATCTGCCCACCGAGTGTGTGTTAAGAAGCTCGAATTTTCCAATGGTTCGTCTATTCCACCCCCTCTCCGTTGAATCATCTGCTTCTGCAGCTGACCATGCGAGCCCTGCATGCATTCAGGTATCACGCTCAAGCCTGGAACCCACGTTGGGGTACCGAGTAGCTGGATCCAGCGGTCCAGTGCATATTACGAGGACCCTGACACTTTTGATGGATACCGATTCGTAAAGCGTGCAGCGGCAGGAGAACCAAATACGAAAATGGTCGATCTAAGCCCGAGTTACCTCGTCTTTGGAATGGGTGTACATGCCTGGTATGTTTTTTCCCTGTATAATCATCATTGCTATATGCTTCGCCCTTGGATATTTGCAAAATATCTCACATTTCGATAACAACCGGATATTCTTAACTGACTCGGTCATGCTTATTTCAGTCCCGGCCGGTGGATGGCAAGTGTTTTAATGAAACTCGTAATTTCCGAATTACTGATTCGTTTCGACATTCTGCCTTGTGCTGAGAGTTCCTCGCAGGGTCCAATAATCGGATCTCTCTCGTTCGAAGAGTTCTATGTACCCAACTTCGCGCTGAAAGTCCGTCTGCAACCACGTATGTGACAAGAAGCTTGATCAGTAAACGCTTGATAGGATAGTCTGTACAATGGATAGAGCATGCTTTGAACGAGTCAAACTCAATCGACTAGACTCTGCGTCCCACGTATTGAAAGATGCTGTATACATAATGTATTCCATACCAAACCCGATGCTGATCCCAATGATAAGCGGTAAGTGGATCATCCAATGCGATTCAGATGGGAGCTCCCCACATCGACATCATGCTTTCATCCAACCACTTCACTCAGTCCATTTCATAGAAATGACACTCTCACGACCATTTATAATTAAAGAGAAGCGGGCACTTCTCCCTCCACGGATGATCAATGGGGGTATCAAGTCCAAATCCAACAGCACATATAAACAACTCAATCCGAGCGCCGTCGCGGCTGAAACGTGCATGAAAGCACCCAACAGCCCGACCCTCGAAGACGAGCCTGTGACGAATGAGGGGGGAGAAATCGATGGTGTATCAAATCGTCTGACGCGCATTGAGTTCAATTTCTCTGCAGCCCCGCAGCCATTTCTTGATCCTCCCACATGGGAAGCCATGTTGAAGCGGTCTCGAACGAGGAGCTCTGTGCGCGAAAACCATACGAGGGACTCGGGGAACAGTGAGAATGTCGACGTACCTCATGAGACGCCGCATGATCAACGGGTTCGACAGGAAAGGGAAGCGGAATATAGGTCTATGGCGATTCGGGGCCGGTCGAGTCTAACTGGGCGAGGGAGGAGAGGGAGAGAGGCGGGTAGAGGAGGTTTTTGGGGAGGGCGAAATTGAACCGGGGAAACCAGCATTACCCTCCAAGCTTTTGATTACACTATATTGAATATTCGATAAATATTTGGTAATTTTATACGGGAATCTACAAGAGCGCACATTTGCATAGAAGAGAACAAGGCTATATTCAATCATGGGCTAAAAATGCATGTTCAGATAACGCGGGCTTGCTTATGGTACATCTTCAGGCCAAAACATAACAGGCACGGTTGGGCATAAGCATCAGTCATCGAGTCGTGTGTCAGCGTTTGTCGTAAATAGTTCGTAGATCTCGTTATCGGAAAGATTCATCCAGGCATGCAGACGGGAAAGGAGAAAGAAAACAAGCATATCAAAAAAGACAGAATAAAACGATAAAACGGAAATAACAGGGAAATCAGATGTAGGAATCGAATTATCGCAGATACACTGCCGTAACATTGTTTGGAACTGCCCCAGGCACCCTTCTTTCTGTCTTCCTTTCTTCCTATCACAACCATGGGAATGATAGTATGAGGAGAAGGCGGCATGTCTATTGAAATGGGCAATGGGCGTCTCAAACTTATGTTACACCAATGTAGTCTTATCATGTGAAGGATCTCCGGGCGAAATTGCAGAGAATTGGATGTCTGAGCGTGGCATGGATATCATTAACGGGTAACTCCATTGGTAGCACTGGACGCCACATAGACAGGCCCACCGATACTTTGCTTCAAAGTTTCGCGGCGAGCAGCTCGTTTCCTTTCTTCGCGTCGCTGACGCAGACGCCGAATACGGGTTCTCACGTTGCGTAACGACAAAGATCGAAGACGAAGACTCAATCGACCGACCTTGGGGATAACACGATAACTATGTTGATATAGAGGAGACCGAAGCATATTTCGATCCACCAAGCTTCCACGACTGGCATTATAGTCCAGTACGCGTTTCAACTCAGGGCTGCGACGGGCCAGAGAAGGTGGTCCATCGAAGATGGTTCGCTGCTGAGGCAGACCCAGTGAGTTATTGACAACGAGAGACTCGTCAGCGCCGTGAATGCTTTGACGAGCTGATCTTGCTTTCTCGGGAGACCCAGGGATATCATCCCAGAATCCACGTGGCCGCCAGAATGGGTGCAAGCTGCTATCCATCTCCAATCCTGCTGTTCGGTTCTTCGCTGATCGCATCGACAGTGAACGAGTAATGGTATTGAAGGAATCTGATCTTGGCCTGCCACCCCATGGACGACGAACCGAGTTCCACCGACGGCCTAATCGTGCACCACTGTCATGGTCCTGGCTGTTAGTCCGGAATGGCTGCTCTGTGGGAATTGGTGGCAGGGGCTTGGAAACTGGAGGTTTCGGTGGCGGGCGTGGGTTCTTCAGTGGAGATTCAACGAGGGCGGTTTCTAGCCGCGAAGATAGGCCAGCCAAAGGATCAGCAGCCCTGTCAGTGGTCATTTCTGGTGTCCGGGGATAGAACTCAGGGTTGTGGAAGGCCTGGAGTACGCATGTCTCGGGTGGAGCTCGGGGTTGGTTAACCAGAAGAAGCGACCGATTGTTATGCGGGAAAAGGCTGACAGCAGTTGCCTCGTGGATCTCAATTGGCCCAGGCGACGACGATGGAATTGACCATTGTGTATATGGCAACGACGGGGGGCGCAGGGTCGCCATGTCGTCGGTCGAGCTGACCATCAGCGCTGGCAACTTGGGAGGCTCCAAAAGACTCTTCGTCTGAGGTGGACGTGACGATGGAGGCATAGAATAATCCAGGACATTATAGCGTGGCGGAGAGACAGGCTGCTGCTCTAGTCTTTTTTGCATCTCCAGATCCATTGCAATCGTGTGGCTTCGCAGGCTATCAGATGTAAGAGACGTGGCCCGTGAATTGTTACGGCTAGTTGGGGCCGAGAGCGATGAACTACGAGGTGGAACAATAGGACGACCAACAGGGCGGCCTCGGGAGCCTGTGCCTGTATCTCGAGATCGAGCGGATGCTGAATCTGACATGGTTCTCGTACGCTGCCGAGGGACATCGATCGAGTTTGAGCCCTTGGATTGTACAGGAGCACGCTGGCTGGACCGCTGAGACGTAGGCTTTGACGAAATGTGACTGTTCGGACCAGATTTAAGGGATGAACGTCTTTCTGGTACCACGACAACGGGAATGATATCGGGCGTAGCATGAGGCGCGCTTGTCGTTGTCTTTGTCGAAAGGGACATATCTGATGATATGCTCCGGCGGTCTTGTTCAGAGATACGACCTGCCTTGTGGACCAGGCGATGCTGTTGCGAATCAGGGTTGGATACAGTGAGTATTGAGGTGCGTCTAGAGTTGGTAACAGGCGAGCTCGCTGATCGAAGAGATCCCCTCTTCTCCGTGTGTCGTAACAGTCTTTGCGCTCGTTTGGGGGAGTCGATTATCACGGCTTCTACAGTGGATGCCGACGAGACGCCTGATAACCGGCGTGAGTCCGGCTCCTCATGAGCTGGCCAGCCGATATCTGCGCGGAACCGCTCCATGGAGGAGCTATTCGCCAGGTTGGAAGTGGAGGAGGGTTCATTCAGTCTCTCACGCAAGTTTTGTTCGCGCATCAAGGAAGCATTCAGATTCAACACGTCCAGCGTGTCATTCTCTGGATCTGTTTGATGGCTTTTCTGCCGGTTTTGGGACGGCGTAGCTTGCGAGGTTCTGTGCTTTCCAGGAAGTGGAGTAGGTGATTGATCTGATGGGTTCCTCCATTCTCCGTCGAATGATTCGAACCCAGTTTCATAGTCTGTTTCACTCAGTGGTTTGGAGGCAGATGGCGGGGTGCCTTTATCTTTGGGGTCCGCCAGTGTCGCACGCACCAGAGTCATCCCATTTGTGAGGTTCTGCCTAGATGAGGAGGGAATCCTCCGTCCGGTCTGTTGCGAAACACTTCGAGATCGAGGGGTTCGAATAGGTGTCTCCATATCGCCATCAGATGAAATGGTCTCACAGGCCGTCTGGAAGGACTCTGCCCTTGAAGAAGAGGACAGATAGTTTCCCAACTGATTGAGGGCCGGTCGTTTCGCTGAAGTTGTGCGAGGTGGCGTCACATCGGGAGTGGGAGGTTTCGAAGGTCGGCGCGGCGTTACCATACCGGTCAACTGATTTTCGGAGATGGGCGAGTCGGTGTTTCGGGGAGTGCGATCGTAGTCGTGAGAATGATTCTCGTGAGGTTGATTCTGCATCGCACCGGGCGGCGTCAACGGGGGAAACGGCGCAACAGGACCATTTTGATCCGAAGAAGCCGGTTGGGCGAGCTCACGAGAGCGATGAGAAGCGACGAAGCCTTTCGGTGGAAAGGCCTTGTGGGACCTGAAGAGCGGTCGCCCTGATGAATCCACCGAGGGGTCATCATTTGTCACTTCTAGGCCGGGCATCACGAGCGTTCACAATAGTGGAAGCGGGTGATTAGACGATTGCAACTGGCGAAATAGGGGAATTTTTTCGCATGGCAGTCTTTCTGAACACGGTTTTGTTCTTTGCCTTTTGTCTTCTTTCTTAGATTTGTTAAATGAATGGCTTGGCCGTCAACGGTCGCAGGGATCCCATCGCGGGATAATCTGAGAGTCTCTCGCAGTATATTTGGGGAGGAGGAAACGTTAGGCCGATGGATTTAATTTGGAGAATCCCAGATGATAGATAAGGACAGTAGAAATGATGGATCGCCGGATGTTTCTGCACGATGCAAGGGAGTCGATCAAAGGAGATTCGACGAGGGAAGTGAAAGGAAGCGAGTTGGTGAATGAGTGGAGTGGCTGGGGGAGTGTGGGTGTATAACTAGTAGTTAGTAGTTAGTGTGTATAGATATGGAGAGTTGATCTCTACTAGTATAAACTATGGGTCTCTCTTTTCTACTCTTTCGATCTACTCTCTTTTATTCTTCTTTTCTTCTCTTTTCATTCGATTCTCCTCTTTGTCCTCTTCTAGTATTCTCCTGTTGATCGCTGCGTTGTACTTTGGCGTTATGTGGAGCCAGAGTGTTCCTGATTCTGGAACTTCCATTCTATGCTTTGCGTCCATAACATTAGTTTGAAACCCCCTCTCTTTTTGCCGTTCTTTGCGCCACTTTAAAAGACTGGAGAATGATTGTAGCAACTTAAGGCGGTATGTTTATAAGAGTCAGAGGTAGGTAAGAGCGGTCAGCAGGTGGATGCAAACTTATGATGTATTACTGCATGTCCATAGTATTGGTACTCTAGTTACTAGCACTGTACACTACACTATCCTGTCTCTTTTAATTGTATAGCGCATTTCTCCTTACAGAATGTTTGACCCTTGGGGATCTCTCTGAGAATGATCAGTGTACAATAGCAGTCACATTGCGCCACACTGACATTCCAGTGCTGTAGGGAAGACGCACGTCTCAGGTTTGCATCAAAACACGAAACCATCTGTAACAGATATGTACTTAGGGCATATTTTGGGTTATCCAACCCAAAATACAGCTAATAAGAGCTATATACATAGTACTCCGTATATGTTGTGAATACTCTATGTAGCTATACCAAAGTAAAGATAATACTTGTATTAGTAATACCTAGTGTACTTCGTACCCTAGGCACCCTACAGTGTGATATACTAACTATATCAGTATACTTAATATGTCCATGTAGTCTGACAGGCCACTAACTACCTCCTATACGATATTGAAACAAGCCGACATATTGATAATAGCTAATCAGAGTCCAGAATCCGGCTTCAATCTCCAAAGTGGATATGTATGATGCCATAGACAATTTTCCCGTTTTAAACAACATCCCAGTCATCGCAATCAATCGATCGAACTAGCAAACAGGACCAGCGAAGAGAAACGAGGTGAGAAAGGCGAAGCGAAGGCGGGGGGGGGTGTCTGGGCATGTGGCGTACTGGAATGACGCTGTATTAAATAACTACATACTATGTACTGTTATACTGTCAATTCTGGGTTTGACAGAGCAAAGGGTACTAATTTATAGAGTCAAGCAATACATACTAGTAGTAAATAGTGTACTTTAGTAGCTACTGGTTAATGTCGAATGTCAGAAATGATTAATATAAAATTAATCTTCGAGTGGACCGAGTCGAGCGATGACATCGTCTGGCAGAATCCAACCGCGTCATCGGCGTCCCCTCCAATTCCCCTTCTGACCTCATCCGGTTTCCTCCCCCCTTTCACTCTTCCATCTTCAACCAACTCCCTCTTTCTTCTTCGACCTTTTATTCTCTCTCTCTCTCTTTACCCTGAATTCAAAGAGAGAGACAAAAAAGAGAAAAAAAATACCTTGATCCCGACACATCTATTGTTGAAAGATTGTGTGCTCGTGCTTATTCTCTTCCCCTCTATTGCCAACTTTTTTTGCTTGATTGAGAAGAAGACCAATAACATAACGACTCACGACTCCTCCCCCTCTCTCCTCTCCCTCCCCTCCTTGAATCCTTGCCTCTTCGTTTACCTCTCTCTCTCTCTTCCTCTCCACAATGAGCACCATACAGAACATTAAAAACTTCATTCGGCATGGGAAACAAGCTCGCTTTGTAACTCCGCATTCCGAACCCACCACCGACGTATCTGCCATCCACGCTGAACCGCACCCTCAACCTCAAGGTCAATTTTCGCCCGCACTAGAAGCATTCGAAACAGGAGAAGCTCGTGGGAATACCCAGGCCAATGCACAGGCTCCCTCGGAGTCCCAGTCCCGCCGTGATCGCTCCGTCGAAATTGAACGTATTGTCGCCGAGGAAAAGGAAACTCGTTCCAAAATGCCCAAGTACCCCGGCCTTGAGCGATGGATTCTTGTGGAGAAGATGGGTGATGGTGCTTTCAGCAATGTCTATCGCGCAAGGGATTCTACAGGACAATATGAGCAGGCAGCCATCAAGGTTGTGCGCAAATTCGAAATGAACAGCAATCAGGTAGGGTGACCCGGTGGTCTTCTTTTTTTTTCTCTTTCCTTGCCTCTTCTCCTTTCTTGGCCATCAATTCGTTGTGTTTGATATTTACTACGGGCTTCGGGGTGGGGAAGCAACAATCGCCAATTTCTATTCTGTAGTCCGATCCTCTTCATCCAAGCGTCAAGAAGGTTCCCAAGGCTGCAGAGGTGCGCAAATCTTTTATTGCATATGCTTGTTTCCCTTTCTCGGGGTCTAGCCAGATATCAAAGCCTGTCAACTTTGAATCTGTCATCTTTCCCCATTTTTTCTCCCTTTCACCAGTTGAATTTTGAAGTTTCCGAGCTATTATGTCGATCATCCACTGACGTTTTATCTCTACCCCGCAGCGAGCAAACATCCTCAAAGAAGTCCAGATCATGCGCAATTTGGACCATCCCAACATTGTGAAACTTTTGGACTTTTCCGAGTCTCGGCAATATTATTACATTGTTCTAGAACTCTGCCCTGGTGGCGAGCTTTTCCACCAGATCGTTAGATTGACATATTTCAGCGAGGACCTGAGCCGTCACGTGATTCTTCAAGTTGCGCAAGCAATTGAATATCTCCATGAAACATCTGGTGTTGTGCATCGGTACGGATCAATTCTCACCATGTCTTTGTGCGATATGTTATGGCTGATATATATATTCAAGTGATATTAAACCCGAGAACATTCTGTTTTACCCATGTCCATTCGTTCCTAGCCGGAATCCCAAACCACAACAACCTGGCGATGAAGACAAGGAGGACGAAGGCGAGTTCACCGCGGGCATTGGCTCTGGCGGTATCGGCAAAATTAAGATTGCCGACTTTGGTCTGTCCAAGGTGATTTGGGACAGCCAGACGATGACGCCATGTGGCACTGTCGGATATACTGCCCCCGAGATCGTGAAGGATGAACGCTACTCGAAGAGTGTGGACATGTGGGCTATGGGTTGCGTTCTTTACACCCTTCTGTGTGGTTTCCCTCCATTCTATGATGAGAGCATTCAAGTCCTCACTGAGAAGGTGGCGAGAGGTCAATATACCTTCCTCTCACCATGGTGGGACGATATTTCCAAGTCCGCCCAGGACCTTATTTCGCATCTATTGACCGTCGACCCGGAGAAGCGTTATACCATCAAGGAATTTCTTGCGCACCCCTGGATCCGCCAAACAGACGAGGAAACTACCGCGGCCGCGGACGCACCACCCCTGGCTACACCCATTGGTCTGACTCGCCAAGAGGGTTCGCACCTCAATCCCGTCGGCGCCGACCAGGCTCCCTACCAGCCAACCAGCTCCCGCGGACTGGATATTCCTTCTGCCTCAATGGACCGACGAATGGACTTCCGCTCACCCGGTGCGTTCAACCTGCGTGAAGTGTTCGACGTCGGCTATGCCGTTCATAGACAAGAAGAAGAAGGCAAACGCCGCCGCAACCAACAACAGGCAGTTCGAAGTGGAAATTCCGTGGCTGGTTTCCAATCCGCACTTGGATCTCTCAACGAAGGCTATGATGATGAGCCTGACTACCGTGCTCGCCTTGCAGGAACTTCAGACCAACCGCCTCTAAAGGTTGCCAAGCCCAGTTCAGGCGGCGAGATGGCTGGCATGGAAGCCAAACTCCGCTCTACCAACCTCGGCGCCCAAAGTAGTGCTGCACAGGCCCGACAAGCTCACAGACAACCTCGCAAGCAGGGGTATGGTCAACACGACGCGAATGTCGCCGCTGCTGCTAAGAGCAGCATTGGCCAAAAGGCCCAACAGCCCTTCGAGCTTACCTTGAACGGTGCGACGCTACTAGAAAAGCGCGGTCGTCGCCACCAAGGGCAACCCGTGGCCTGATCAATACCTCTTCTATGTACAACATACAAGTTTATTGTGTTCCAGCGGTCTCCCTGATTCAACCCAACTCACAATTGTATCTTTCTTTTTTTGTTTCATGTTTGTGTCTCACGAGCGATGTTGCATTGACGTTTCAAGCTGTTACCTACCCCTCGTATACGCCTTTCACGTCATGACTTTTCCTATTATCTTTTTCTTCTCTCTATCTCTCTTTCACTTTGGGACTATGCGTTATTTGATCAACGGCGAAGAAGAGCATACATACTTCAAGGCTTTGACTGGGAATCGGATGGGCAAAGGTGAATGATGGGTTTGACTGGCAACGGTCTTTATTGCGTGATATTTGGTTCTATCTTTCTATCACTTTCTTTTTTTGCCCGTATTCTTTTTATCTTCATTTGTTCTAGGGACTCATTTGATCGGGATGGCGTTTACTATTTACATCTTCCCCATGTCTCTTTTTCTGTCCTCTAGGGTTTATTTCTCAAGAAGTTCGTCTATCTTTCATCCCATATTGCTTCTTTGCTTCATTCTTGGGAATCATTCCCCAATTGCATTTTTGACTGGCCTCGAGCAGCCGATGGTTCTCGGCTTTGCCGGCTGGTTTGTTTTTGGTTGCTTTCCCATTGGATCGCTCGTAGCGCCTCTCATCGGTAGACTGTCTCCTAATTTCTTCTTTTGGCTTTGCTTTATAGAAAGATAAATTGTCCACATTTTGTGCGATTTAGGTAAAGAACTCTGGCTGGCATCTACGGTTACACTAGTGCACTAGGTATCACCCTGGCATACTTTAAAATGTATCATAGCTACGATTGCTAGAATTAGAATCAGGCTCTACGAACTCCTATATTTGCGCTACCAAGGACACAGGAGTCAAATACAATGCTGATAGCATGATAGTATAGTCTCAATTCTGATATACAGTTCAAAGTCACGATGGTATCTCACATATATCCACGCAAGTCAGCGTTGCTCGCTCAAGTATACAAAAATGTCAAAATTCTGGAATAAATAAAAGCCCAGCCTCATTCCATCTAGCAGTAGCACCAGGCTCAGCTGCTGCGAGTGACGTTCTCTAATAGCTACAAATGAAGCATAGACGTAAGTGTTCTGGAGTCCATGAACCTCCTCTTTTTTTTGGTTTGTTGAAGGTTTGTTGCGATGAGAAGCAAAAGTATCAACCTCTTATAGGGTCTGTCTACCACGGGTCTCGATGGGAAGGAAGACCATGGCGACAAAGGCGGCCAGGATCAAACCACCAGAAGCGTAAATTGGCGCATCGGCACTGGCAGACGAGGCATAAATGGCGACCAGAGGGGCGCACAGACCAGCGATACGGTTCAAGCAACTGGAAATACCGGTACCGGTACCGCGGTTTGGAGCAGGGAAGACCTCGGGTGTATAAGCGTAAAGAACACCGTACATGATGTTCTGGAAGAATGCTTCGAGACAGGTGCAAGCAAGCTGAACATCGGCGTTTGTAGAAGCAGTGAAACAGAATAGCAACACGCCAGTGATGAGAGAAGCAATCGCCATGGTTCCCTTGCGACCAATGTACTTGACCTCAACAGTATAGCAGGCCAGAATAGAACCAGGAACTCCGACTATGGAGGAGATGGCATAGTTGCGGTAGGTAATATAGGCCGAGTTGGTCTGGCCACCAGAACTACCGAGGTACTGGGGCAGAAAAGCGTTGAACAGGGGATATCCCATACCAATTGTGGCCCAGCAGAACCAAAGGATAAGAGTGGTAATTCCCAAACGTTTGTTTGCGAAAAGTGGCCCAATACGCTCCATAGAGAACTTGGAAAAGAAACGCTTGATAATGTCAATGAATGCAAGCTTTTCCTTCTCCTGGGTTTCGGGGTATCCTCCGATCTCGTTCAAGATTTCGCTGGTCAGCCAAGTCTTGGTCTTGTTCTTATAGGCAATACCGTGAACGGAAGCAACAGCCTCATCCTGGCGGCCACGGGACAGCAAGAACTTGGGCGACTCGTAAAGGTGGAAGAAGAAGAAACGGGCGATGAACATGCAAAAGGTGATGGCACCAAGAGTCAGGCACAGATATCGCCATCCCATATTCTGCTCCTTAGTGCAGTTCTCAGCACTCTCACAGCTGTAAGTAGGAATATAGGCCCAAGCAAGGAGACTAGAAATCAGTTGGCCAATGGGCCACCAAACACTCAACATGGTCAACATGTTTCCAGATGCCATTGGCAGGAACTCTAGGAAAAGAGCACCATCAACAGGCAGGTTTCCACCAACACCGAGACCTAGACAAGCGTAGAGAGCAGAGACGCTGCGAAAAGTTAGTCAGGCGTCCAAAAAGTCGATTTTGACATGAAACTCAACATACCCGATCCAGTTGGGAGCACCGCCTGCCGCAAGACCGAAGGCGCCAGCTAGGAAGAGAGTGGCATTGAAAGCAATCCGACGGCCAAGAATGTCTGATGCGATACCCCAGCTTGAGGCGCCAATGCAAAGACCTAAGAAGAGGGCACAAGTCGAAAAGCGGACATGCGATTCCGAGATACCGAATTCATAAGAGATGGGAGTCAGGGTAAGGGCAACACCCTTTTATCAAGAGTTAGTTTTGAGATACTTTGGAAGGAGCAAATTTTCAAGGTTTATTCTTCTTACCTGTAACCAAAGGCTAGTGGAATCTGTAAGTATTTTTTTTTCTCGAAATAAGACAAAACACAGAAGAGTACTTACTTATCAGCAAGCCAGCCAAAACCACACAGAAAGAATAATTGCCACTGGTAACGGCCCATGCCAATGTCCATGAGAGCACTATTGATGACCTTTGCTTTACCTAAACGATTGAACCGGTTAGATTATCAAAGCAAGATCACACTTTCTTCCACAAATAGGAGAAATTGGCGCTTGTTGGATGGGTAACAATAAGACATACGGTCATATACAGAGTCATGTGCCGATGTTGCAGCATCAGATTCAACCTCTGCACGCAAAGACTCAATCGTCCGATGAGTGGGTTCATTCAAGGAACCACTAGAAGAGCCGTTCTCAGATGAAGAAGCTCGTTCAAGGGACTTGTTCGCATCTTGCAACTCGGCCTTCTTCTCTTCGTCGGCCACAGCGGGCTTCTGACGTGCTGGAGCATCGGCCAGCGGAATCACGACACCAGGGAAATTCTGGCGATCCCTTTTGAAAGGGTTGAATTTCTCGATTCCCATGATGACGGTTTACGGGATTGAGTCGCTTTGGAAAATGAAATGATGGGCGTTATTCTGGCGGATATCACGACGGGCTGTAATGTTGCTATCTGCTTGGTGTTGTTCAAAGACCGAAATATTCGTTAATCATGGGTCAAGGGCAAAAACTACGACAAGGTTGGCGCAATCGAGATAAGAGACGGGTTGAAGAGTCTCATCAATAGTCGTGGGCAAATTCGCACTGGGATATTATTCCGAATGTCGATCACAAAATACACAAGCTGTAGTAGTCACTGGAATCTGCGTAGGGGTAACAGCTTGCTACTTGAAAGTCGAGTCGTGAAGTGATTTGGATAGTAGAGTCCAAAGAGAAGTAGTCTGTTTTTGTGTTTCGAGATATAAAGAGGACCAAGGAAGAGAGGATGAATATCCGAATGGATAAACGAGAATAAAAGCTGAAGATAGCTCTATCTCGAAATCCTAAGAGAAGATGGAGATGGATAACTAGAGGAGAAGAGAAAGGAGAAGAAAAGGAGGATTGAAGAGGTTATATACAATCCACGGAACCGAGTCAGAAGTCGCTCCTTCCCATCTTTTCTCTCTTTCTCTCTTTTTTTTTCCTTTTTTTTTCCATCGAGGGAAAGTACGGTAAATTACGGGTTGTCCGGTCGTTTCCAAATTGCGGCAAGGCCGGGGGAAAAGTGGGTCTTTAACTCTACCAGTACGAGGAGAGCGCAAATGTAAAAGGCCGAGAAAGTCTCGGATGGGCTCCGTCTGGGGTTTTCGTTGTCTCTTGTATTACCAGATATGTATTATGTATTTTATTCTATGGAGTAAAAGAGTTCTATACACAATGCGTGACATGTTTTATATTGCTAATAAATAATCTACAAGACAAGGGGCCAACGTCAAAGAGCGTATGAGAGGATAAGGGAAAAGCAAAGGTAAAATAAAAGAAGAAGAAGAAAAAAAAAAAAAAAAAAGGACCGAATTCTTTTCGGGTGCCCGGGAAACAGGGAGGGGGGGAGGAG
>Ga0102593_1000578_pt1 | contig 58742 bp, 54 predicted proteins | sample AraplaCol_mMS_r2_2_FD_76862 | JGI IMG/M metagenome (GOLD analysis project Ga0102593, IMG submission 76862) | Arabidopsis root microbial communities from North Carolina, USA - plate scrape MF_Col_mMS_r2 (SPADES assembly) (version 2) | ecosystem: Host-associated > Plants > Roots > Endosphere... | reverse complement strand
AGCCGGCGCCGCGCCGTGCGCGCCTGGATGGCTTTGACGCGGCGCCGCTTGTGGGCTCGCTGCGCTACTGCCAGCGCCGCTTCGGCCTCACGATAAAAGCCCGGCGCCGGCATCTTTTCTCCCTCGGACGGTGTAGCGAGATCCTTCAAGCCAAGATCGATACCGACACCGTGGTCCAGTGGCCGGACCGGCGGTTCGGAAACCTCGATCACAATATTGAGGAACCAATTGCCCCGACTGTCTTGCGCAAAGCAACTGCCGTCCTTGATCTTCCCTTCAGGAAGCGGGCGCGAGTAAAACACGCGGAACGTATTACCTGCAAAGCGAAACGCGTTGCCTTCCCGATGCAAGTCGCGTCCTTTGAACGGAACCCAGCCCAAGGACTTTCGGCCGCGGTAGCGCAAATACGGCCGGCGGTGTTGGGCACGCGATTTGGCAAATTGTTCGCATACGGCATTGATCACACCAGAATGCAGCTCCAATTCTTTGCTGCTGCCGGTAGTCAGCTTGTTCAAGTCAAAGCCGGACAGCCAAGGGCGCTCAAACCGCAAGGCATCCTTCTGCCGGTCATTGCAGTAGTTCCAGACGAAATTCACCTTACGGGCTTGCTGATCAAGCAGCCCGTTTTTCGATTTCACACGGAAGCGGTAGACAAGAATCATACTGTAATTTTATACAGTATTTCACTAATCTCAAGGAGAACGGCCGCTTTGCGGCCGGGTCCTTTCACTCCCCGCCCTGAAGGACGGGGTTTCTCGGAGCAAGTCTGATGAAAGCAAACACCACACATCCGTGGCGCTATATCGTTGGCGCATGGCTGGCCATCGGCCTGTTCGAGGCGACGCAAGTAGTCGTCTCCATGAAGGCAATGGGCATGCAACACGCGTGGTGGACGCTATTCTTCGTCACCCTTGCCGGCTGGGCCGTTTGGGCAGGCGCCACGCCGTTTGCCCTGTCCCTGCTGCAGCGCTTTCAGCTGCCTGCCCGGAAAGCGACGCCGTGGCTGGTGCATGGTGCGGCATGCATGGCGATCAGCGCGGTGTGGGCAATCTGGGCTGCGCTGCTTGAGCACACGACCAATCCCTTCGCTTATCCCCATGCAGACCCCTTCCTGCAATTGTGGAAGTCGAGGCAGGTGAACAACCTGGTGGGCAGCGTCATCCTGTACAGCACGATGGCGGCGTTTGGCCTTGCCCTGGAGAGCCATCGCCGCCTGTCGCAGCAGCGGGAATTGCTGGCGCAGGCGCAACTGGCGGCGCTACGGCTGCAGATCGAGCCGCATTTCATTTTCAACGCCCTCAATGCCGTCACCGGCTTGATCAGGGAGAAACGGGATGAGGAAGCCGTGGCAGCCGTTGCTTCGCTGGGCGACCTGCTGCGGCGCGTGACGGACCGATCGGAGCGCCAGCACGTGGCACTCGATGAAGAAATGGATTTCCTCCTCAAATACCTGGAGATTCAGCAACTGCGCTTCGCCGAGCGGCTGCGCTACCACATCGACGTCCCCGCTACCTTGGCGCGAGCCCAGGTGCCGGACTTTATCCTGCAACCGCTGGTGGAAAACGCGATCAAGCACGGCATCGCCAAGCGCGCCAAGGGCGGCGAGCTGCGCATCAGTGCCAAACGCCAGGGCGAACTGCTGAGATTCAGCATCTTCAACGAAGGCCCCGCGCTGGCAGCCGGGGTACATGATGGCGTCGGCCTGGCCAACACGCGCCGGCGCCTGCAGGCGCTGTACGGTGAAGCCCAATCCCTGGAACTGTGCGACGTGCCGCATGGCGTGCTGGCGACCGTCACCCTGCCCTACCTGGAGCATGCATGCTGCGCGCCCTGATCATCGACGACGAACCGCTGGCCCGCAGCAACATCGCGCACCTGCTGGCACGCGATGCGGGGCTGGAGCTGGTCGGCCAGTGCGGTTCGGCGGAAGAAGTGCTCGCTGCGCTGCCTGCCGCGCGCCCGGACCTGGTCTTCCTGGATGTCGAAATGCCCGAATGCGACGGCTTCGAACTGCTGGAACGCCTGGGCGGCGCGCCGCCGTTTGCCATCGTGTTCGTCACCGCTCATCACCAGTTCGCCCTGCGCGCATTCGAAGTCGGCGCGCTCGACTACCTGCTCAAGCCCTTCGACGGCCAGCGTTTCGAACGCGTGATGGAACGGGTCAAGCAGCGTTTGCGCGTGCCCGGCGAAACCCGGCGCTTCATCATCAGGAACGGCAATGCGCTCGATGTGGTGAAATTTACCGACATCGACTGGGTCGAGGCCAGCGACTACTACACCACCTTGCACGCCGCCGGGCGGCACTACATGCTGCGCCGCAGCCTGGCCGACCTGGCTGACGAACTGGCACCGTACGGCTTCCACCGTATTCACCGCTCCGCCATCGTCAACCTCGAGCGCGTTCGCTCGCTCGCGCTGCGCGAAGACGGCGAATACGACGTCGTGCTGCAAGACTGCCAGCGTTTGCGCCTGAGCCGGCGCTACCGTAAAACAATTCTGGATCGATTGTCCCCGTCTTAGTTATACTTGCATTTTTTTTAACCATATAAGCTATGCAACGATTAATACTGGCCATTGCCGCGCTGGCCCTGAGCGCGTGCGCCACCAAGGACCAAAACCGCATCCAGGAAATCGGCGCCACGCCGCTGCGGGACCTGAACATCGCCAAAGTCGAAATCCCCGAAGTCCTGCGCGAAGCCATGGGCAATCCCTACCTGGCCCCCGCCGACAAGAGCTGCCCGGCCCTGCTGGCGCAGGTCGCTGACCTCGATGAAGAGCTGGGCCCGGACTTCGACATTCCCGAGGAAAAGCAGCACCGGATCGACGTCTCGAAAGAAGCGCTGGGCGATGCGGCAACCGGCGCCCTGGCCCGCACGGTGGAAGGCGCGATTCCCTTCCGCGGCTGGCTGCGCAAGCTGAGCGGCGCCGAACGGCATTCGAAGCAAGCACAGACCGCCGTCCTGGCCGGCAAGGTGCGCCGCGGCTACCTGCGCGGCATCATGGCGTCGAATTCCTGCCAGAAGGCATAAATGGCATAAACGCTTGCTTTTGCTGCGCCGCATCATGCTAGAATCGTTGCCATCTTAGCCACAGCGGGGGCCAGCAAATGAAACGCGTAATCTTCAACCAGAAGGGCGGCGTCGGTAAATCGACCATTGCGGTCAACCTGGCGGCCATTGCGGCGCACCACGGCAAACGCACGCTCTTGATCGATATCGACCCGCAGTGCAATAGCAGCCGCTATGTGCTCGGGGCGGCGACGGAAGGCCTGGCGCCCACCCTGGGCGCCTACTTCGAGCAAATGCTCAGTTTCAGCATGTTTGCCAAGCCGGCCGGCGAATACGTGCACGCCACGCCGTTCGACAACCTGTCCATCATGCTGGCCCATCCCGAACTGGGCGACCTGCAATCGAAGCTGGAATCGCGCCACAAAATCTACAAGCTGCGCGATACGCTGAACGAGCTGGAAAAGGATTACGACGAAATCTACGTCGACACGCCGCCGGCCTACAACTTCTTCACCCAGTCGGCGCTGATTGCGGCCGATAGCTGCCTGATCCCCTTCGACTGCGACGACTTCTCGCGTCAGGCCCTCTACACCCTGGTCAACAACGTGAAAGAGATCAAGGCCGACCACAATCCCAGGCTGCAGATCGAAGGCATCGTGGTCAATCAGTTCCAGCCGCGCGCCCTGCTGCCGCAGCGCATGGTGGACCAGCTCAAGGACGAAGGCTTGCCGGTGTTCGAGAACAAGCTTTCCAGCTCGATCCGCATCCGTGAATCGCATGAACGCAACCTGCCGATGATCCACCTCGACCGCAGCCACAAGCTAAGCCAGGAATTCCTAGCCCTGTATAGCGAGCTGCACGCGGCGTAAGCGCAGGATCGTCGCGATGTTCACGCACGCGACGATCACCTCCAGCGCCGTGCCGCCGATCGAGCCGGCAATAATGTTATTGGCGATCCACAGGCAAGTCCCGCACAGCATCACCAGCCGCATCGGGATGCCCTGCAACAGGAATAGCGCCAGCGTCCCCAGGCAGGAAGCGGTTAATGGCAGCCAATCGCTTGGCTGCCGCACAAAGGCCAGCCCCAGGCCAACGTTAAGAGAAATCACCAGCGCCACCACCCACGGTGAACGCGTACGCAGCGCCAGCAAGGAACGCAGCAGGGAAACCGACGTGCTGGCCACCGCCGTAGGATTGCCCAGCAAGGCAAAGTGCACGATATAGGCCAGGCACTCGCCCGCCATGAACAGCTTGAAGCGCCGGTCGTCGGACTGCAGGAAGCAGCCCACGCCCAGCACAAACGCCACGTAGCCGACGCACTGCGCCGGCGAGAACCAGTCGATCATCATGGCCGACATCATACGCGAGACTTGATCCAGGTCATGGCCGGGTATCGGAAGGATGGCTACGCTGGCGGATTTTGCCTGCCATGCTGACCGCCCCCGAACTCCTCCTGCCCGCCGGCTCTCTGGCGAAGATGAATGCCGCTTTCGATTACGGCGCCGACGCCGTCTACGCGGGCCAGCCGCGCTACAGCCTGCGCGTGCGCAACAACGACTTCTCCACCCTGCAGGCGCTGCAGGAAGGCATCAACGGCGCCCATGCGCGCGGCAAGCAGTTCTTCGTCGCCAGCAATATCTTCGCCCACAACTCCAAGCTCAAGACCTACCTGCGCGACATGGCGCCGGTGATCGCCATGAAGCCCGATGCGCTGATCATGGCCGATCCCGGCCTGATCATGATGGTGCGCGAAGAGTGGCCGGACATGCCGATCCACCTGTCGGTGCAGGCCAACGCCGTCAACTGGGCCGACGTCAAATTCTGGCAGCGCATGGGGCTCACGCGCGTAATCCTGTCGCGCGAACTCTCGCTCGACGAAATCGAAGAAATCCGCCAGCGCTGCCCCGACATGGAACTGGAAGTGTTCGTGCACGGCGCGCTGTGCATGGCCTATTCCGGCCGCTGCCTGCTGTCAGGCTACTTCAACCACCGCGATGCCAACCAGGGCACCTGCACCAATGCCTGCCGCTGGGACTACAAGGTGGGTGAAGGCTGCCAGGATGCGACCGGCGACTTCTCCGTGCTGCACCAGCAGCCGCGCCACCCGCTGGCCAACCAGACCTACCTGCTGGAAGAAGCCGGCCGCCCCGGCCAGCTGATGCCGATCTTCGAGGACGAACACGGCACCTACATCATGAACTCGAAAGACCTGCGCGCCGTGGAGCACGTCGAGCGCCTGGTGAAGATCGGCATCACCTCGCTCAAGGTGGAAGGCCGCACCAAGTCGGCCTACTACGCAGCGCGCACGGCGCAGGTGTACCGCCAGGCCATCGACGACGCCGTAGCCGGACGTCCCTTCGACGAAAGCCTGCTCGGCCAACTCCAGGGCTTGGCCAATCGAGGCTTCACGGACGGCTTCTACCAGCGCCACCACACGCAGGAACACCAGAACTATATGCGCGGCGCATCGGAAACCGATCGCAGCCAATATGTGGGGGATGTATTGGGAATCGAAGACGGCTGGGCGCGCGTCGACGTGAAGAATCATTTCGCGGTGGGCGACCGCATTGAAGTCATGCACCCTGGCGGCAACCGCGAAATCACCATCGCCCGCATGCTGGCGGACGATGGCAGCGAGATCAGGGTTGCCCCAGGCAGCGGCCACATCGTGCGCATCCAGCTTGCTGAAGGGCTTGATGGCGCACTGCTGTCGCGCTACCTCTGATTATTTCAGGTTGATGGCCGACAGGTGGCCGACACTGGTCAGGATATACAGCACGCCGTTGCTGGAAATCGCCAGCGAACCGCCACGCGGGTAGGTCCACACCACCTTCTGCGTTGCCAGGTCGATCGCCACAGTCTTGTTCGCGTTACTGACAAAGGCCAGGTTGCTGGTGGCCAACACGGACTTGAAGTTGCTTTCGCCTAGGTTTTCGGAGGTCCATTGCAGCTTGCCGTCGGCCAGTGCCCGCGCCTCCAACACAGTTCCGTTGGCCGCTGGCGCGTAGACCATGCCATTGCCAATGGCCGGCTGACCGGTGAAGGTGTTGCTAACCGACCAGGTACGCGTACGCAGCGTGGTATCGAATGCCATCAGGCGGCCGCCGGTCAGGACGATCGCCAGGTTGCCGGACAACGCAGGCGTGCGCCCGGTGTAGCCCTCCCAGTCGCCTTCAGGATCGGTAATTTCCCAGTTCAACTGACCGTCACCGACCTTCAATGCACGCAACTTGCCACTTGCGTAACCATAAGCATTCGTGCCATCGACTGCCGGCGTATAGCGATCGTATTGCGGCATATTGCCAAACCAGACCTGGCTCTTGGTGAGGGAAGAGAACTTGCTCATGCCGCCGTAATAGCCGTCCACCGAGTACACATCGGCACCATAAACCGTCGGCGCCTGGTAAGTTGGCCATTGCGAGCTCATTGCAGTCTTGGACACCAACTGCCCAGTCTGCTGGTCGAAAATCCAGAAATAGGAGTCGCTGTGGCCGGTCGACGTCACGTAGACCTGGCCATTGCCGGCAGCCGGTGCGTTGACCTGACTGAGCACGCCGAGGTTGGTGCGCCAGGCGACAGTGCCATCCGTTTCGTTGATCGCGAGCAGTTCCGACGCCGTGCTCCAGCCGCTGGAAGCCACCATGAAGACCTTGCCGTTATCGGTCGCGACGCTGTTGAGGTCTTGCTGGTAAGAGCCGACTGCTGGGACGCTGAAGCGCCGCGAGAAATTGGCGACGCTGAAGCTTGCATTGGCATAGCCAGTGTGCGCGGCATTGCCCTGGACGGTCGACCAGGCGCCAAAGCCAGCTACCGGTGCCAGTGTTGTCAGGTTAACCGGATTCTTGACCGAGACTTTCAACGGCAGGATCCATGGCGAACCCGGCAAAGGCATGCTGCAAGTGCGTGGCTCGTCGCGGCACAGGCGAACCTGCACGTTGCTGCTGTATTCGCCTGTCTGCAAGCTGGCGGAGGTTTTCAACGTGGCCTTGAACCCGTCCTGGCCATTGATCACGGTGGAAGTGCTCAGGCTGCCCATATCGATGATGCCTACCTGGAAATTCTGGCCAACCAGGTCACCTTTGAACTCGCCGCTGAAATTGAGCGTGGTCTGCTCGCCAGGATAAGCAATCGCTTCCAGCGAAGCGGTCGACAGCGCGAGGCGCTTGGCGGCTTCGGTTGTGGGCTTCAGTTCAACTTTCAGCGGTACATACCACGGTGAACCGGGCAGTGGCTTGCTGCAGGTGAGCGGCGTGTCTTCGCACAGGCGCACCTCGAGGTTGACCTGCTTCGTACCAGCTGCCAGCTTGGACGAGGTATTCAACCTGGCGGTATACGTCAACTCATTGACTGCCGAAATCTGCACGTCTGTCGTGATCGTGCCCGACACATCGATGATGGCAATGTTGAAGGCCTTGGTGAAAGTGCGGCTGGATGTTGCGGTAATCGAGAACGGAATCGACTCACCTTCGTAGCCGGACACGGCGACCGGGTTGGGGTTGAAGGTCAGCCAGTTGCCCTCTGGCTTGGAGACGGGTGCGGTCGCGCCGCCGGAGCTGGTGGAGCTCCCGCCCCCACCACCTCCGCACGCCGCCAGGAACAATGCCATCGCCAGCGGCGCGGCAGCACGAATAATTGGGTGCATAAAAATAAAGACCTGTAATGAAAAAAAGGCATTATTTTAAAGCAAACAATCCATGCAAAATATCACCAACTATTGCCCTGTTACCAAAAAATCACACGTTGATCGGGAGCAAGGTACATCTTGTCGCCTTCCTTCACACCGAACGCTTCATAAAAGCCCGGGTGGTTTTTCAGGCTGCCGTTCACGCGGAACTCGGATGGCGAGTGCGGGTCTGACTTCACCTGCTGGATCAGGAACGCTTCGCGACCCTTGCCGCGGCGCGCCTGCGCCATGCCCATGAAGATGCGCTGTTCGGCGGTATAGCCATCGATCACCGGGCCAGGCTGTCCTTTCATGTAGATCCTGTAGGCGCGAGTCGCCATGATCAGGCCAGCGTTGTCGGCAATGTTCTCGCCCAGTGTCAATTCACCGTTCACGTTATAGCCAGGCACCGGGCTGTAGCCGTTGTATTGCGCCACCAGCATCTTGCCGCGTGCCGCGAACTTCTCGCCGTCTTCCCTGGTCCACCAGTTGCGCAGGTTGCCGTCGCCGTCATACTGCGAGCCCTTGTCATCGAAGGCATGGCTGATTTCGTGGCCGATGGAGATGCCGACCGCACCGTAATTGATCGCCGGTTCCGCCTTGGGGTCATACAGCGGATATTGCAGGCGCGCCGCCGGGAATACCACTTCATTGAGCGATGGGCTGTAATAGGCGTTGACGGTTTGCGGCGTCATGCTCCAGGCCGAACGGTCCACCGGCTTGCCCAGTTTGTCGATGTTGAAGCCGTGTGCGAACTCGCGTGAGCGCAGCACATTGCCCACCAGGTCGTTGCGCGCCACTTTCAGTTTCGTGTAGTCGCGCCACTTGTCCGGATAGCCAATTTTCACGTTGATCTTGGCCAGCTTGGCCTGCGCCTGCAGCTTGGTTTCAGGGCTCATCCACTCCAGGGTGTCGATACCCTCGCGGAAAGCGGCGATGAAGTTCAGCGCCATCTCGGCCACTTGCTGCTTGCGCTCGGCCGGGAAGTACTCCTTCACATACGCCTTGCCCACCATCTCGCCCAGCGCGCGGTTCACCTCCGCAATGGCGCGTTTTTGCAGCGGGCGGTTTTCTTTTGTGCCCGCCAGCACGGCGCCGCGGAAGGCGAAGTTCTCGTCGACCAGGGGCTGCGACAGGTAAGGTGCGAAGGAGCTCATCATGTGGAATTCAAAATAAGCCTTCCACACCGGCAGCGGCGTGGCCTCAATCAGCTTGTCCAGCGCCGCCAGGTAGCTGGGCTGGCTGACGACCACGGAATCGATCTTGCCCGCCACGCCTACGCCCTTCAGGTAAGCATCCCAGTCAAAGCCCGGCATCAGCGCCTTCAGCTCGTCCAGCGAAAGTTTGTTGTAGGTTTTGACCGGGTCGCGGTTTTCCACAGCGGACCAGTGGGCACGGGCGATTTCGGTTTCCAGCGCCACGATCTGCGCTGCTTCCTGTGCCGCCTGCGCGTGGCCGGCCAGTGCCAGCATTTTCTCCACGTGCTGCTGGTACTTGACGCGGATCTCGCTCAGGCGGGCATCCTTGTCCGACAGGAAGTAGTCCCGGTTCGGCAAGCCCAGGCCCGCCTGGCGCAGGCCCACCACGTAGCGCGTCGAATCCTTCGCATCCTGGCGCACGCTCATGTCGAGCGGGCCGCCGGCGTCGATGCGGTTCAGGTGCGCCACCAGCGCAGCGATGCCCTGCTTGCCGGACAGGGCGGCAATGCGCGCCTGCTCCGCCTTGAGCGGCTTCAGCCCCAGCGCATTGCGACGCGCTTCATCCATGAAGCTCGCGTAGTAGTCGCCGATCTTTTGCGCATCGGAGCCGGCCTTGCGCGCCTTGTCGCGTTCAGCGTTCTCGATGATGGAACGCACCTGCCCTTCCACGTTTTCCTGCGCCACATTGAACGCCCCCCAGCTCGACCGGTCTGCCGGAATCTCGACGCCGCTCAGCCACTTGCCCTGGGAATAACGGAAAAAGTCGTCTTGCGCACGGACTTGCGGGTCGATGCCCCCGGCGTCGATGCCGGAATTCAGTTCCGCCGCCCAGGCGTGCGAACATGCCAGGCCAATAATCAGGCTGCCGAGAATACTGCGTTTCATGTCATAACTCCGCTCAAAAAATACTTCCGGCAGTATGCCGCAGCCGGCGCCGCAAGTGGCCGCGGCAGACCAACAAGCAACACTAAGTTACATACCGGGCCGGCAATTGACCTGTAGCGCTGCAAGGCCGATACTTGCCGGGTTTTAGATCCATTCACCCCAACCAGGAGGTAACCAGTGAAACATTCCATGCTGGCCACCGTGCTGCTGGCTGCAGCCGCAGCACAAGCGCAGGACGTGCCGAAGATCGATCCGCAGCGCCTGTCGCAGGACGTTAAAACTTTGGCATCCGACGAGTTCGAAGGCCGCGGCCCGAACACCGCCGGCGAAGTAAAGACCGTCGAATACATCGCAAGGCAATTCGAAGCGGCCGGCCTGAAGCCGGGCGGCGACATGGTCAAGGGCAAGCGCAGCTGGTACCAGGAAGTCCCGTTGGGCCGCTTTGAAATCAAGGGCCCGGTGGTGCTGAATGCACACGCCGGCAAGGACAACATCGCGTTCGCCCAAGGCGAGCAGATTGCGGTGCGCGCCGCGATGAACGGCGCCAAGCGCGTCGACTTCGATAAGGCGCCGCTGGTCTTCGTCGGTTACGGCGTGACCGCGCCTGAGCGCAAGTGGAGCGACTTCAAGGGCGTGAACCTGAAAGGCAAGCTGGCCGTGGTGCTGATCAACGATCCGGACTTCGAAACCGGCGAAGGCGAATTCGGCGGCAAGGCCATGACCTATTACGGCCGCTGGACTTACAAGTACGAGGAGATGGCGCGCCAGGGCGCCATTGGCACCCTGATCGTGCACGAAACCGCGCCGGCTTCCTACGGCTGGGCGACGGTGAAGAACTCGAACACCAACGTGATGTACGACATCGTGCGCAAGGAACCGGGCAAGTCGCACGCGCCGATGGAGGCTTGGATCCAGCGCGAGGTGGCGGCCGACCTGTTCAAGCGCGCCGGCCTTGATTTCGATGCGCTCAAGAAGCAGGCGCAAACGCGCGAATTCAAGCCGGTGGAACTGAAGGGCGTGAGCCTGTCGGCGCACTACGCTGTGGATGCGCAGGTGATCAAGTCGAAGAATGTGATCGCCGTGCGTGAAGGCAGCGCGGCCCCGAACGAAACCGTGATCTACAGCGGCCACTGGGACCACCTCGGCGTTGGCCTGCCTGACGCCAAAGGCGACAAGATCTACAACGGCGCCATCGACAACGGCACCGGCATCGCCGCCCTGCTGGAACTGGGCCGTGCCTATGGCAAGGCTCCGGCGCCAAAGCGCAGCGTGGTGTTCCTGGCAGTGACGGCGGAAGAAAAGGGCTTGCTCGGCTCCGAGTACTACGCGGCCAACCCGGTCTATCCGTTGGCAACCACCGTCGGCATGATCAATATGGATGCACTGAGCCCATACGGCCCGGCGCGCAACTTCACCATTTCCGGCAGCGCCAGGCTGGACCTGCTGGATATGCTGGTCGCCAAATTCAAGGCAATGAACGTCAGCTACACGCCTGACCCGCACACCGAAGCGGGCTACTTCTTCCGTTCCGACCACTTCCCTATGGCCAAGCGCGGCGTGCCAGCGTTCTCGCTCGATTCCGGTGAAGACTGGGAACAAGGCGGCGCGGCTGCAGGCAAAGCGGCGCAGGAGGCCTACACCACCAACAACTACCACCAGCCCTCGGACGAATGGGACGCCAAGTGGCCATTCACCGGCATGGCGCGCGACCTGGGTGTGCTCTACAGCCTGGGGCGCGACCTGGCAGAATCGAAGGATTGGCCGAACTGGTCGAGCGATTCCGAGTTCCGCACGGTTCGCGACCAGAGCGCCGCCAAACGGTCTAAATAAAAATACAAAGCCAGTTCAAGGCCCTCTACGGAGGGCCTTTTCTTTTTCTGCGAGGCGTGCCATGCTGGTTTCACAAAAAAGATCGTTTAAAGCTGGAGACAACCATGAACTTCACGCAGTCGATGAGCATTGCCAAGAAACTCGCGGTGCTGAATGCCGGCGCCATCCTCGGCATCATCATCCTTACCGCCATTTTCCTCATTTCGGAACGCACACTTATCCTTCAGGAAAGAACGAGCAATGTGCAGCAGGCCGTTGAAACGGCCTACGGAGTGCTCGACTACTACCAAAAGCAGGAAGCCAGCGGCGCCCTGCCGCGTGCGGAAGCACAGAAGAAGGCGATGGATGCGATCAAGCTGTTGCGATATGGCAACAACGAATATTTCTGGCTCAACGATATGCAGCCGAAGATGATCATGCATCCGATCAAGCCTGAGCTCGACAACAAAGACCTCAGCACCAACAAGGATCCAACCGGCAAATTCCTGTTTGTCGAATTCGTCAACATGGTCAAGAAGGCAGGCGCAGGGCCGGTCGACTACATGTGGCCGAAACCTGGCAGCGACAAACCGGTGCAAAAGGTCTCCTACGTCAAAGGCTTTGAGCCGTGGGGCTGGATCCTCGGGTCCGGCGTCTATGTCGACACGGTCGACGCCACCGTTCGCGGCCGCGCCGTCACCTTCGCCGCGGGGGCAGTCGTGCTGGCTGCCGTGCTGCTTGGCATCGGCGTGTTCATCGCACGCGGCATGCTGCGCCAGCTTGGCGGCGAACCTGATTACGCTTCCTCGATCGCCCGCAGCATCGCCGGCGGCGACCTGACCGTGCCAATCGACGTCAAGCGTGACGACAACAGCAGCATGGTCAACGCGCTGAAAGGCATGCGCGACGACCTGGCGCGCATCGTCAGCTCGGTGCGCACTGCCACCGATACCATTGCCACCGCATCGAGCGAAATCGCGGCTGGCAACAGCGACCTGTCGGCACGCACCGAAAGCCAGGCCAGCTCATTGGAAGAAACCGCGGCGTCGATGGAAGAACTGACTTCCACCGTGCGCCAGAATGCGGACAATGCGCGTACCGCCAACGAACTGGCGGCCAATGCTTCGGAAGTGGCGCAGAAAGGCGGCGCCGTGGTATCGCAAGTCGTGGAAACCATGGCGTCCATCGACAGCTCCTCGCGCAAGATCGTCGACATCATCAGCGTGATCGACGGCATTGCGTTCCAGACCAACATCCTGGCGCTGAACGCCGCAGTGGAGGCTGCGCGCGCCGGCGAACAGGGACGCGGCTTCGCGGTCGTGGCATCCGAAGTGCGCAACCTGGCGCAGCGCAGCGCGGCAGCGGCCAAGGAGATCAAGGACCTGATCGGCGCCTCGGTGGAAACCGTCGGCGTCGGCAACTCGCTGGTGGCGCAGGCCGGCAGCACCATGCAGGAAGTAGTGGAAAGCGTGCATCGCGTGCGCCAGGTCATCAACGAGATCAGCACCGCCAGCAACGAACAAAGCGCCGGCATCGCCCAAGTCAACGAAGCGATTTCGCAAATGGACGCGGTGACGCAGCAGAATGCCGCGCTGGTCGAACAGGCGGCGGCAGCGGCGGCCAGCATGCAGCAGCAATCGGCAGCGCTGCTGCAGGCGGTTGGCGTGTTCCGCGTCGATGCCGAACCTGGCGCCGCCCCGGGGCGCCGCACGCCACGCCTGGGCCGCAGCTGATGTCGTGATATGATCCGGCCTGTCGAAAAAGGCAGGACCGGTTCAAGGTAAGCCCGGTCCCTCTCCTCCCCGGAGAGCTCTGCTCCATGCGCGTTACGGCATGAGAACCCACGACGATCCCGGCGCACTTGCGTCCCGGGCTCGTCGGGGCGTGGCCGATCGATCCTCAGGCACTCCCGTTGGGCCCACCAACCATGGAGTTCACATGCAACTGAATCACCTCGACTTGTCCGTGCCCGATGTGGCTGCGGCTTCCTCGTTCCTGACCCGCCATTTCGGCTTCACCCTGCTGCAAAGCAAAGGCAACCAAGGCATGGCCGTACTGGCCGGCGAAGGCGGCGTGATACTCGTGCTTACCCGGCACGAGGAGCCGAGCTACCCCAAAACATTCCACGTCGGCTTCCTGGTCAACGACGCAGGCAAGGTCGCCGCCAAGCATGCGGAACTGGATGCTGCGGGCGTGACCGGCCTTTCGCCGCTGCAGGACATGCGCGGAGCCCAGGGCTTCTACTGCCGCACCGAGTGGGGGATTTTGCTGGAAGTAGCACACCGCGCGCCAGTGAGCGTGGCATAGCGCCGGTGTGCCGGCCCCTCGCGGGGCCTTTGTTACTTGACGCGGGTGTAGCTCATCTCCATCCACTTCATGTCCTTGCCGTTCGGGCCCGGGCCCCACATTTCCAGCTTGTGGTTGTCGTTGTCAGTGATGGCCACGTTCATCGTATAGGGGACCTCCTTGCCGCTCATCGGATCGGACATCATGCCCTTGTACTTGATGGTGTTGCCGTTCATGGTGCCGTGCGCCAGGGTCATGCCAGTGCTGCCGGAATCGATCCAGCTGCCGAAGTACTTCTTCGTCACATTGTCATATCCCTGCACGCCCATGCCGTCGAAAGGCTGGCCCATGAACTTGCCCTGGTAATTCTCTTGCAGGTAGCGGTTCCCCATGATCCACTTGCGTTCCGCGGAGCCGTCGCTTTCTTCGGGAGGTTTGGATGGGTCCATCCACATTTTCGACTTGACCGTGAACTTGCCGGCCAATGCCTCGAGCTTCTTGTGCTGCTCGCCGGGCGTGGCGGCCTTGGTCATCGCCTCCATCGCCGCCTTTTCATCAGGCGGTGCGGCGGCCTTCTTCTTTTCCGGCGCAGCGCTGACGGCAGCGCCGGCCAGGGTGAATCCTGCAATAACAACCAGGTACTGCACGACACGACGAAGTTTCATGGCTTCTCCTTATCCAGCAGGGTTGTAGAAAAGCCATTCTCTGCGCCGCCGCGCAGCCCTGTCAACCGCGCCGTGGCGCCGTACGGACTGGCGTGCTTTACGATGGGGCAAGCGTTGTGTTTAAGCTGCGTAGATGCTCACGGCTTCGACCATGAAAGGAGCGAGGTCGGGGTGGATCTTGTCGAAGTTGGCGCGGAAGCGTGCATCGTCGCGGTAGGTGGCGGCGAGGTTCGGCAGGTGTGCACGTTCGGCTGGCCAGAAGTGGCGCATGTGCTGGTGCCAGCGCGCGACCAGGCCTTGCACTGCATCGCTGCCGGCGCCGTGCGGCATGGCGGCTGCCAGCTCGGCGTAAATGACGTTGCCTTCGTCGATCAAGGACCGCTGCTTGTCCTCGCCGTAGCCCTGCCATTGGCGCACCGAACCTTGCACGACGTCCTGGCCGTATTTCTGTTCCGCTTCCTGCTGGTGTCGCAGGCCTTGGAATAAGGGAATGGGAATGCAGCGAATGCGGTGTGGTACATGATCGTGATCGTAATGCTGCTTAAACATTCTCCGTCGCGGACGTGCGACGCTGGAAGCAGGAATCCCCGTCCTTTAGGGCGGGGAGGACGTCAACCCAGTTCAAACGTCGTGATGCCGTACTGACGCGCCAGCGGCAGGCCAGGATCTTCGCCCGTGTACATGCGCGCCGTTTCGAAGCAGGCGCGCATGCCGTGCCGCAGGGCCAGCGCCGCTGCGGCAGCATTCGGCTCCGGCACGTCGAGGAACACCGGTTCATCAGCCGGCACCCGGCCACGCACGGCCTGCATCAATTCCTCGGCCACCTCCGGCGACTCGGCGCATAGCGGGCCAATCTTGAATCCAGCGCGGCATGGGCGCAATACCGCATAGCCAAGCAGCGCGCCACCGTTATCGCGCACGCCGAAAGCCACGCTGCCTGTCTGCTGCAGCCAGCAGCGCATGAATTGCTCGCGGTCGTCGGCAAAGAAGGCGCGGTCATACAGCAATACATCGCCCATGTCCTGCGGACCTAGCGGCAGCACGCGGTCGGCAGAAGGAATATCGCTGCCATGGCCTTCATAACGCACGTTGCGGTGCGCCAGTTTGAACCCGGAACGCGCGTAATTGGCCTGCTGGGCCGGCACGCCATCCAACCCGACGTTGCGCCCCTCCAGCCGCGCCATGCCGGCGCGCCAGATCGCCATGCCAAGACCTTTGCCGCGAAACTCGGGCCGCACGATGTAGCCGCCGATGAAACCGAAACGGGCGCCATAGCGCACGGCGAAGATGCTGGCCACCGGCTCGCCGTCGAGCGTGCCAAGCAGGAAGCCGCCCGGGTCGGCGGCATGGAAGCTGGCGGCATCCTGCAGGCCCGGATTCCAGCCTTCCGATGCAGCCCAATCCAGCACTGTTTCCAGCTCAGGCAAGGTCATTGCGCGGATTTCCATGTCAGGCACCCTGCATCGCGTCGTGAGCGGAAAATGCGGCTCGCACTGCATACTCCCAGGCCGCGCCATCCTGTTCGTAAAGGTAGCTGGCCGCCAGCGGCGCTGCCGCGTCCAGCACGGCGCGCCGGCGATACAGGAAGACCGTCGTCCACGCCACGCTGGGCGGCGCGAATTGCTTCACCAGTTCAAAGGCCGGGTGCGGCATGGGGAACGTGACGGTTGTGACCAGGGCGCCCTCGGGCAGTTCCCTGGCCAACTTGTCGGCCAGCCTGTCCATCATCGGTGCGAAACAGGTACTGTAGATATAGACCATGCTGGCGTCGGAGACGTCGGTGGCGAACATATCCTGGTGCAGCAGGCGCACGCGGGCGGCAACCCGGGCGGCTGCGGCGGGATCCTCTGCCACGCCGGCCGCCAGCATCTGCGCCAGCCGTACCTGCGCCATGTCGTTGCGGTAGCCAAGCAGCTCCACGCCGGTGCAACGCATGCCGGGCAAGGCCAGCGCCGCACTCAGCACCACCTTGCCAAGGCCGCTGCCAAGATCGATGAAATGGCCATGCAAGGGCAGCCAGGGCGCCACTGCCTCGAAGTAGTTATCGAGTTCCTGCTGCGTGAATTCGCCGTAGATCAGGCGGCCATCGTCGACCAGCCATTGCGCCAGGTCTGCATCGGAAATCTCGGCCAGGCCCTGCGCGGGCGGGCGCTCGGGCAGCATGCCATGCTGCTGGATGCCTGCCGGGATGCTGCCGGCAATCAGGCGCCGGTGCGGCTTCAGGCGCGCAATGAAGGTCTCGCGCAGTTCCGGCTGGCGGAAAGCCTGGCGCACCGCCAGGCCGATTTCGACATAACGGGCAAGCACCGCATCGTCAATAACGGGTCGTACATGCTGCGCCCCGTTTGTGATTGCCCGCCGCATCGAGAGCATGGTTTTCCCTATCACCGTTTGATTATCCACTTTACAATAAAAAACCGCCCCGAGGGGCGGTTTTCGCGTCGACCGGATAGCGCTTTAGAAGCGGTAGTTCAGCGATGCGGCGTAGGTGCGGCCAAGCTGGCTGAAATGCGAGCCATCGTAGGTCACCATATCGTAGCGGCCGTTGAAGGTGATCAGGTTGCGCTGGATCGCTTTCAGGTTTGGATCGTTAATAATCGCCTGACCATCGGCATTCAGGGCTTTGAACTCCCACTCAGGCGTGGTGTTGAACACGTTGTTGACGTTGAACGACAGGGTCACATTCGGCATCAGGTTGTAGTTGACGGCGAAGTCGGTGACGTTCTTGGTCTTGAACTTGGTCTCCAGGTTGCTGTCCAGGCCGGCCTGGCGGAAGCGGGTCGGGCCGAACACGGTGTTATTGAGCGACAGGTTCAGCTTTTTGTAGTCCCAGTCGGCGCCGATGATGGTCTTGAACTTCGGACGCGAGGTGAACATCAGCGCTTCCTGGGTTGCATCCATCACGGACTGGCCGCCGTTGGCTACTTTCTCAGGATTCTTGACGTCGCCGTCACGTTCATTCTTGTTGGTGAAGTTCCCCGACAGGTTCAGGGTCAGCTTGCCATCAGCCAGAGGGATGTTCTTACGCGACAACACATAGTCCAGGCCTTCGGTGCGGGTAGTCAGCGCGTTCACAAAGAAGCTGACTGATACCAGGCCGAGCGGTACCATCACCTGGTCCAGCGGGCTCGAGGCCAGGCACGCATTGCTCACAGGTACCGGGCAGATCGGCTTGATTTCCTTGCCCAGTACGATGCGGTCCTTGACCTTGATGTTGTAGTAGTCGAACGTCATGTTGGTGTTTTCGTCCGGCTTCAGGCCCAGGCCAAGGGTAATGTTGTCGGACTTCTCCGCCTTCAGCTTCGGCACGCCCAGAGCTGCCGCTTCGGCCGACACATTGTTCACCAGGCCGGATACCTGGATGCCGGAGCCCGGCACGAAGGAATACTGGCGCTTCTGGGTATAGATCTGCGCCAGGGATGGCGCGCGGAAGCCCTTCGATGCCGAGGCACGCACGGTTACCCAGTCGTTGGCCTTCCAGCGGGTAGCCAGCTTCCATACGAAGGCCGAACCGAAGTCGGTGTATTTCTCCCAGCGGCCGGTGCCGTCAATCAGGAAGTCCTTGGTGATATCCCAGGTAGCGCCGCCGTACACGCCATAGTTGGAGCGTGACGATGGGAAGGAGTTATCCGGATGGTTGCCGGCGAAGGAATCCGCGCCGGAACCCTGCCAGGAGAAGCGGTCGCCAGCGATCACTTTGTATTTTTCGTGACGCAGTTCGGTACCGGCATAGGCGCCAACGGTATCGGTGAGCTGCTTGGAGACGTCGGCGTTGAATACGAAGTGCTCGAACTTCACGCCACCGGCATCGAAGTGGGTTGGCGAGTGCTCGGTGCTGGTACCGGCCAATACGGCGTCTTCCATGCTGCGGTTGACGGAATGGTCCACCTCGTACTTTTGCTTGTTGCCGCCGTAGGTCAGGCTGAAGTCGGTGGTCCAGCCGGCCAGGTCCATCTTCACGCCGCCGGTGGCGTTATAGTCATCCAGGGTGCCGTCGAAGGTTGGCTGGTAGCCCTCGTACGTCGTGCCGGCCGGGTGCAGCAGGCCGTAGTCGGTCGGGCGCCAGTATGGGGTGCGGTAGTTGGCGAAGGAGTTGATCTTCTTGTTCACGTACGCCGCGTTGGCGTACATCGCGATGCCCTCGCCCAGGTCGTAGCGGGTATTGAACAAGCCCTTGTAGGCCTTGGTTTTCGGCGAGCCGTTGACGTTGCGCGCGTCAGGGTATTTGGACAGGAAGGCCTGTACCTCGGACAGCGAAGCGCCGAAGTCGCTCGCTTCGCCGGCTGCGCTAACTGCGCCGGAGCGGCTGGCCAGGTTCACGCGCGAGGCATCGATGGTGTAGTTGAAGAAGCCGCGGTCGCCGCCCAGTGCGAAGCCCTGGTTGACGCTCAGGCCGCCCATGCCACCGTCGTGCTCGTGGGTGATGCCGGCGCGCGCCGTGACCGAACCGCCTTCCGCATTGTCTTTCAGGATGATGTTGACCACGCCGGCAATCGCATCCGAGCCGTATTGCGCGGAGGCGCCATCGCGCAGTACTTCGATGCGCTTGATCGCATCGGAAGGAATGGCGGAAATATCGGCGCCGGATTCGCCGCGGCCGGGCGAGGTCTGGGTGTAAACCAGCGAGCTCATGTTCTTGCGCTTGCCGTTGATCAGGATCAGCACACGGCTCGGGCCCATATTACGGATTTCGTAAGGGTCCAGCAGGGAAGTCGCGTCGTTGACCGGGGTCTGCACGGTGTTGAAAGAAGGGACGCGGAACTGCATCGACTTGTCGAGGGTGGTCTGGCCGGTCTTGGTCAGCTCGCGCGAGCTCAGGACGTCAACCGGGACGGGCGTGTCCACCATGGTGCGCTGCGAACCGCGGCTACCGGTCGAAACAATGACCACCTTCTGGATCTCGTCGGTGGTGCTGTCGGCAGCCTGCTGCGCCTGGATAGGAGCAGCATCCTGTGCTTGTGCGTGGGCTTGGCCCAGCAGCACGAACGGGCTGGCGGACAACATTAATGCTGCAATCGGAAAATGTTTATTCATGTATTTCTCTCTTCCATACAGATTTTAAAAAAACTAGGGAAGAATTTATATGCAACATTTTCATCCGTCTATTATTTCCAGTTTTTCATGCGCAAATACAACATGTATGGCTCTTTTTATTGAAGTCGTCCGGAACAGAAAAACGGCGTGATAATCTTTATGCCATGAGCTATAAAAGCCTCTGCGTGTTGCTGGCATTCATGACCGGCACGGCTGCCCATGCCGCGAAAGAGCCGCCGTTGCGCCTGTGCTTTGAAGATGTGGAGCAACGGCCATGGAGCACACCCGACGGAAAAGGCTTGAATTTCGAATTATTAAAACGGGTTGAATTACTCCTGAATGAACAATTTATTTATTCAGCGAAACCCTGGAAGCGTTGCCTTAGTGAATTAAAACTTGGCCAGGTGGATGCTGTAGTCGGTGCAGCAGATGCAATTGACCGGCGTGCCTGGTCGCGCATTCCCCAATTACCCGATGGGCGTGAAGACCCGGGCCGCGCATTATTCGAAGATGCAGCCCTGGTTTTCCTGCGCGTGGGCGGCAACGGCGGCTGGGACGGGCACACGCTGGTGGCGCCCGGCAAGGTGGTGGTCGTGCAGACCGGCTACCTGGTGGGGCAGCAGTTGCGCGAAAAGGGTTATATCCCCCACGACACCGTGAAGTCGGCTGCCGATGCCCTGCGCATGCTGGTCACGGGCAGCTTTGACGTCGCCATCCTGCAAGGGCTGGAAGCAAGCAAACTGGTGCATGAAGATCCGCGCTTCAAGGGCAAGGTCCGGCAGGCCGCGCTGCCTTACTCCGTCGTCAACCTGCACCTGATGGTGGGGCGCGGCATCTACCAGCGCGATCCGCTGCGGGTCGAAGCCATCTGGCAAGCCATCGGCAACGTGCGCCAGTCTCATGACTACCAGCAAGTCGAGCAGGCGGCAGGCATAAAACATTCCCATTAATATTTTCATTAAGGAAATTTTATGGTTAAATAAATGGCATGAATTTCCTCCTCGATGGGCGCCTGTCCCTGACCACTCCCGAAGGCGTGCGTTTGCAGCTGGTTCCTGCCGGTCCGGTGGTGCGCGCCTACGCATGGGCTATCGATGCGATTGCGTGGGGCACGGCATCGAGCGTCCTGATCGGGATGCTTGGCGTTCTCATCCCTTCCGAAAAAATGTTCAGTGGCGTGGCCGCGGTACTGTACTTCCTCGCCTACTGGTCCTATCCGGTGTTTTGCGAGATTTACGCCGGCGGCCGCACGCTGGGCAAGCGCGCGGTCGGCCTGCAGGTGCTGCGCGCCGACGGACTGCCGGTGCGCTGGCGCGAATCGGTGCTGCGCAACCTGCTGCTGGTGGCCGACTTCCTGCCGCTGTTTTATGCCTCCGGCCTGGTGTCCATGCTGTGCGACCGCCACTTCCGCCGCCTCGGCGATATCGTGGCCGGCACCCAGGTGGTATACCGCGACAAGCCGCCCAAGCGCGTCGAAGTGCCCAATGCGGCGCCGCTGCCGCTGCCCTTCCCGCTGACGGCGGAACAGCAGCGCGCCCTGGCCGACCTGTTCGCGCGTGAAAACCGGCTGCCGCATGGCCGCATGCTGGAACTGGCCGATATCGCCGCGCCGCTGACCGGCCGCGAAGGCGAGGCTTCGCTGGAACGCTTGCGCGGCATGGCCGCAGGACTGGTCCGATGAAGCAAGCGCAGTTTGAAGCGGCCTACACCCCGCTGTGGAACGAGATCGACACCTTGCTGGGCAAGCGTGCCGAAGGCCGCGAAGCCCTGCCCGAACAATACCGTCGCCTGTGCCAGTGCCTGGCCCTGGCCAGCCAGCGCGGCTACTCGCCGCAGCTGGTGACCTACCTGCACGGCCTGGTGGCGCGCTGCCACCACGCCTTGTATGGCGTTGCGGCTGAACGCCCGGCCGTGCTGCTGCAATGGCTGCGCGTCGACTTGCCATGCCGCGTGCGCGCCGAATGGAAGCTGTTGCTGGTGGTGCTGCTGTGCCTTCTGGGTCCGGCCATTGCCATCGGCGCCCTGGTGTGGCACGACGCGCACAACGCCTTCATGTTCGCCTCGCCGCAGGAGCTGACCCACATGCACCAGATGTATGCGCCGTCCAGCTTCAAGACCGGGCGGGGCGGCAGCGAGGGCGACCTGCAGATGTTCGGCCACTATATCTGGAACAATGTCTCGATCGGCTTCCGCACGTTCGCCAGCGGCATTTTCGGCGGCGTGCCGGCCCTGGTGAGCGTGCTGTTCAACGGCATGAAGATGGGTGTGGTGGCGGCCTGGCTCAGCCTCGATCCGGCCACCCGCAGCAACTTCTGGTCTTTCGTGGTGACGCATTCCAGCTTCGAGCTGGCTGGCCTGGTGCTGTCCGGCCTGGCCGGCCTGCGCCTTGGCCTGGCGCTGGTCAAGCCGGGCCGCCTGAGCCGGCGCCGTGCGCTGCAGGAAGCCAGCGTCCAGATGTACCCGGTGGTGGCGGGCGCCGCCTTGCTCACCGTGCTGGCCGCCTTCTTCGAGGCCTTCTGGTCGGCCAGCGCGTTTGCGCCGGCCGTCAAATACAGCGTCGGTGCCGTGTGCTGGGCCCTGGTATTCCTGTTCTTTGGTTTCGCCGGCCGCGGGAAAGGCGCGCATGCAACTCGATAAGCTGCGCCTGGACTTGCGCCCGCGCAGCAATGCGCAAGGCCTGGACCTTGGTTTCGCCCTGCTGCACGCCGGCGGCGCCGACGTCTGGCGCGCCTGGCTCGCCCTGTGGCTGCCGCTGTCGGCACTGGCCATCCTGATCGGCTGGCATTGGGAAACAGCGTTCGGCTGGCTGCTGCCCTGGTGGCTGCTGCCCCTGCTGGAACGTGCGCCGCTGCACGTGCTGGCGCGCCAGGTGTTCGGCGAGCAGACCGGCTGGCGCGCTGCCTTGCGCGCCTGGCCGCGCGAACTGGGCGGCGGCTGGATCCGCATGCTGACCTGGTGGCGTCCCTTCATGGCCGGGCGCGGCCTGCACCAGCCGGTCTGGGTGCTGGAGCGGGCACGCGGCAAGACCGCCACGGCGCGCCGCGCCACCATCGCGCGCAATGGCACCGGCGTTGCCGCCTTCCTGTTCGGCGCCAGCTTCTTTGTCCTCGAATTCCTGGTGCTGGCCCTGGGCATCCTGGGCCTGGTGGGACTGTTCATGTCCAGCACATCGCCGAACCCGGCAGCGGTGTTCCGTATCGACGATGCGGCTTTACGGTCGGCCATCATCAACGCCGCCTGCTGCGCGGCGCTGGCCATTGTCGGCCCGATTTATACGGCCTGCACTTTCACGCTATACCTGAACCGCCGCGCCACGCTGGAGGCATGGGACATCGAAATCGTGCTGCGCCAGCTGCGCCCGCCAGCCCGGCCGGTAGCGGCGCGTCACGTTGCCGCCGTGCTGATGGCGGCACCGCTGCTGGCCATGGCCTTGCTCGGCATGCCGCCGCCGGTGCAAGCCGCGCCGGCCGCCAGCGCGACGGCCGCCGCCCGCGATTGCGAACCGCCGGAAGGATTCAAGAAGCAAGACAGCGGGCGCGGTCCCGACCAGTCGCCGGAACAAGCCGCCGTGCGCCGCCAGCTCGACCAGGTATTCGCCCACGAAGACTTGCGCGGCTATCGCTGCCGCGAGCAATGGGAATTGCGTGAGCAAGCGGAACAGGAAAAGCCCAGACAACAGCAGAAGACCCCGCCGCTGGTGCCGCGCTGGGTGGCGGTCATCCTGGCTGGCCTGTTCAAGGTGGCCCTGATCGGCGGCGCCATCGCCCTGGTGGCGTGGCTGCTGTGGCGCTATGGCGCACCGCTGCGCTTCAACATGGGCGCGGCGTCCGGGCCCCGCCTGGCAACCGAGATCGGCGGACTCGATATCCGCGAAGAGAGCTTGCCGGCCGACGTGGCCGGCGCCGTGCGCGCCCTGTGGCAGCAAGGGCAGCAGCGTGCCGCGCTGGCACTGCTGTACCGCGCCACGCTGTCGCGCCTGGTCAGCCGCCAGTCGCTCAAGCTGCACCACGGCGCCACGGAAGGCGAATGCCTGGCGCAAGCGCGCAGCGCCAATGCCGCCGGCACCCTTGACGGCAACAGCCTGGCACTGGCCGACCAGGCCACCACGCTATGGCTGAATGCCGCCTACGGCGCGCGCTGGCCCGCCGCGGAAACCGTGGCGGCGCTGTGCACGCGCTGGCAGGCCCACTTCGACCGCGAGGCAGCATGAAGCGCAGCACTTCCATTATCACGGCCGTCGCCGTGGTCGCCGCGCTGCTGGCCATCGCCGTTGCCGAACTGTGGCCCATCTACTTCCACAAGGTGTGGCGCGGCCAGCCATATGTCTCCGCGGCGCAAGCCAAGAACCCGATGCTGGCCGCCACCCGGCTGCTGGAGGCGCGCGGCCACAAGGTGCGCATCGAGCCCGTGCTCAGCTACCAGTTGCTGAACCAGCTGCCGGACGGCGTAATGATGCTGTCGCGCTATGCGCGCCCGCCGGACGAGCGCCAGGCCAAGCTGCTGCTGGACTGGGTGCGCCGCGGCAACACGCTGATCATGACACCGGACTGGATCGGCGACAGCGACGACGAGGAAGGCAGCCAGGAGAGCGGCGCGGAACAGTTGACCGACCCGCTGGGCAAACACTTTGGCGTGGCAATGTCGGGCCGTACCCGCATGGACGATACCTGCCGCATCGACCCGCTGGAAACCGCGCGCCGCGAAAAGCGCGCCGCCGAGGCGGCGCAAGCCAAAGCGCAGCCGGCCGAGGAGGAGGCGGCCGAGGAGGAGGCGGACGACGAGGACCAGGCAAGCGAGCAAGAACCGGCCGGCCCGGCCCACCTGGTGTGCCTGAACGCGCCCGGCGCCGCCAACACCATCGAGCTGGCCCGCCCATCCGACACCCTGCAGCGCTTCGAAGGCAAGGGCCCGCAACCGCTATGGGGCGACACTTACGAGCTGGCCGTGCTGGTCTACGGCGAAGGCCGCGGCAAGGTCGCCATGGTGGCCGTCGACGCCGGCGACAGCTACTTCGACAACGACGCGCTGCGCCAGTTCGATCACGGCGAGCTGCTGCTGTTGCTGGCCGGGCAGAGCGGTCCCAAGGCGCCGGTCATGCTGGTGCAGCACAACGAGCCGGTCAGCTGGGCCGCCTGGCTGTGGCAGCACGGCCGCCTGGCCGTTCTCGGCCTGGCCGCCCTGCTGCTGTTGTGGACCTGGAGCGCCTCGCGCCGCTTCGGCCCAATGCTGCCGGAAGCGGCCGCCCCGCGCCGCGCGCTGATCGAACATATCGAAGCCAGCGGCCGCTGGCTGTGGCGCTTGCCGCAGGGCCGCGCCTTGCTGCTGGACGCCGTGCGCAAGCGCACGGAAAAACAGCTGCTGCGGCGCCTGCCGGAACTGCACGCCCTGGGTCCCGCCGAACGCGCACGCCGCCTGGCGCGTTTGACCAAGCTGCCGGAAGCGCATGTCAGCGACGCCCTGCTTGGCGCGCCGGCCAGCCGTGCCGCCGATTTCACACGACAAATCTCCATACTCCAACAATTGCGAGCCCATCATGAGCGATAGCATGTCCATCCCATCCAACAACGCCATTCCGGCCGACCGCCTGGCGCAGGCGATCGACATCGTGCAGCGCGTGCGCGAGGAAATCGGCCGCGCCATCGTCGGCCAGAAAACGGTGGTCGAGCAGGTGCTGGCCTGCTGCCTGGCGGGCGGCCACGTGTTGCTGGAAGGCGTGCCCGGGCTGGGCAAGACCCTGCTGGTCAAGGCGCTGGCCAAGACTTTCGCCGGCGAGTTCTCACGCATCCAGTTCACGCCCGACCTGATGCCGGCCGACGTGATGGGCCACGCCGTTTTCGACCAGCGCCAGCAAACCTTCAGCATCCGCAAAGGCCCGGTGTTCACCCACCTGCTGCTGGCCGACGAAATCAACCGAGCGCCGGCCAAGACCCAGTCCGCCCTGCTGGAAGCCATGCAGGAGCGCCAGGTCACCATCGAAGGCGAAGCGCACACGCTGGAAGCGCCCTTCATGGTGCTGGCCACCCAGAACCCGCTGGAAAGCGAAGGCACCTACCCGCTGCCGGAAGCCCAGCTTGACCGCTTCCTGATCAAGGCGCGCATCGCCTATCCAAGCGAGTCGGAGGAAACCGCGATGCTGCTGGCCGTGACCGAAGGCCGCGTCGGCGATGCGCTGGAAGTGGCGCAGGTGCGCACCCTGATCAAGCCGGAAACCCTGGTCGCGCTGCAGCAGCTGGTGGCCCGCATCCGGGTGGACGAGACGGTCGCCAACTACGCCGTGCGCATGGCGCGCGCCACGCGCCAGTGGCCCGGCGTGGCAGTCGGCGCCGGCCCGCGCGGCAGCATCGCACTGATCCGCCTGGCGCGCGCCATGGCCCTGATGGCGGGCCGTGATTACGCCACCCCTGACGATATCAAGCAAGCCAGCCTGCCGGTGCTGCGCCATCGCATTGCCCTGTCGCCGGAAAGCGAGCTGGATGGCCTGGGCGCGGACGACGTGCTGGCCGCACTGATCGACTCGGTCGCCGCGCCGCGCAACTGATGAAACCAACCCGCCGCATGTTCCTGGCCCTGCTCGGCCTGACCGCACTGGGCGTACCGGCCAGCGCATGGCCGATGCTGCAGGCGCCGTGGCAGGCGCTGGCCGGCACCCTGCTGCTGGCTGCCGGCGCCGATGCCCTGCTGGCGCGGCGCCGCCCTGCCCTGCGCGCGGAACGCAGCATGGCGGGCGTGCTGCCGGTCGGCGCCTGGCACGACGTGCGCCTGACCCTGCACAATGAAGGCAAAGCCTCGCTGCAGCTCGACGTGTTCGACGATTACCCGCCCGCCTGGGAACTGGAAGGCATGCCGCACGCCACCCGCCTGGCGCCCGGCGCGTTTTCCACCATGACTTACCGCGTGCGCCCGCTGGAGCGGGGCGACGGCGACTTCGGCACGCCATGGCTGCGGGTGGCCGGCCCGCTCGGCCTGTGGCAGGCCACCCACCGCATCGGCCCGCAACAGACTGCAAAAGTATTCCCCGACGTGGCGCGCCTGCTGGGCCAGGCCCTGCGCGCCACCGACCGCCAGGCGCCGACCGCCGGTTCGCTGATCAAGCGCCAGCGCGGCGAAGGCACCGATTTCCGCCAGCTGCGCGAGTACCGCCGCGGTGACAGCCTGCGCTCGATCGACTGGAAGGCCACGGCCCGCCACCGCAAGCCGATCACCCGCGAATACCAGCTCGAACGCGACCAGCAGGTCGTATTCCTGCTCGATACCGGGCGCCGCATGCTGGCGCGCGACGACGACACCAGCCATTTCGACCATGCGCTGTACGCGGTGCTGACGCTGGCCTTCGTGGCCGGCAAACAGGGCGACGCGGTAGGTTTGATGAGTTTTGGCATCGACAACCGCTGGCTGGCGCCGGCCAAGGGCCGCATTGGACTGGACCGCATGCTGGCCGGCGTCTATGACCTGCAGCCGGGCGAAGCCGCGCCCGACTACATGCGCGCCGCCAACGACTTGCTGAACCGCCTGAACCGGCGCGCCTTCGTGGTACTGGTGACCAATGTGCGCGATGAGGACGATGTGGCGTTGCGCCAGGCCGTCGACCTGCTGTCCTCGCGCCACCTGGTGATGTGCGCCAGCTTTCGCGAGCGCGCACTGGACGCCGCCAGCTCGGCACAGGTGCAAGACTTCAACGATGCGCTGCGCCTGGCCGCCAGCGAACATTACCTGCAGCAGCGCCAGGAAGCCATCCGCCGCCTCGGCCTGCGCTCAGGTCACCTGGTCGATGTCGCGCCGGAGCACCTGGCTGGCGCCCTGCTGAACCGCTACCTCGATATCAAAGAAAGCGGAGCGCTGTAAAGGCGGCAACCAGCATGCAGCCCAATGCCGCGCCAAGCTTCACGCCGAAGTCGGCTGGTGCCGGCACTGCGCCGAAACGGTTGGTGTCCGGCGTGCCGGGTGCGACCACCATGTAGATCAAGAAAATGAACTGCAAGATCGGGAACAGCAGCATAAGCGTCCACCAGCCCCCGACATCGAAATCGTGCAGCCGGCGGCGCGTCATCACCGCCAGTACCAGCAGCGGAATCATGAAGATCACCGTGCCCATCGTCATGACGCGCGCCTCGCTGGCAAAGTAGGACTGCAGCCCGAAAACGCCGACCGCGATCCCTGAAAGCAGGCCAAACAGGATGGCCAGCGGAATGCCTGCGAGGCTGTACGCAACAAAACGCACGCGCCCGATGCGCCCATTCCAGCAAAACAGCCGCGCCTCATTCGATGGTGCAAACGGCAGTTCCAGCCCTGCCTGGGGCGCGGCGTAGGGGTTTTGCATCGCTTACTGGCTGTTGTCGATCTGCGCGGCTTCGGCCCTGGCTTTGTAGTCGGCATAACCCGGCATTGTGATGGCAAGCACCATGCCCGCCGCGAACATGATTGGCATGAGCGAGGCCAGGATGATCACGCCGATAGTGTTCGGGCCAGGCGGCGGGCCATAATCGTTGCCCTCGGACTCGCCCGGAGCGAAGATCAGGTACAAGGCGAACAGGAAGCCGACGATGGGCACCAGCGACAGCAGCAGGTACCAGCCCGATTTGCCGAGGTCATTCAAGCGGCGGCGACCAATGATGACGGCGGCAGCCAGTGTCACCACTGTCAAGGCGAGCAAGCCGAAAATGAACGTGGCGCCGATCGCTTCAATTCCTCGTCCGGCGGCCAGGGCCGACACGCCCATCACGATCGCGAAGATGAAAAATACCGGCGTCAGTATCAAGCTCAGGGCGGCGCTATAGGCAAGATAGCGCACGCGGCCGATGCGTCCACTGACGGCAAAAAACTTTGGCTCATACGTTTCATTGCTGGCTGGTTCGCGCAGTTCGGCCTGCGGCATCGAATAAGGATTACTCACGGTTGCTCCAGAAGAGGATGTATCGTTATTAAAGTTACCACCAAGAAAATATTACATTATTTTTTTACTAAGATACAAGGCCGATTTCAATACAACACCCGGCTTGCGGCTTGCACGCGCGACTGCGATACTTTCTTCAAAGACTGGACGGTTGCACAAATTCACGAATGCCGCCATGCATCCCTCACTCAAGTGCCAGGGCAAGTTTTCCCTGAACTGGACTTACCTGAATGCCATCGCCTCCGGTGTGTCGGCAATCGACCTCGGCGGACTGGCCCTGCGCAACAAGCATGACGCCCACCAGTTTGTGCGCGAATACGGTTTCGACATCGACAACCCGCATGCGCGCGAAGTGATCGCGCAAGCCCATGGCGAAGCGCTGGACTTCGTCTGCAGCAGCTTCCTGACGCCAGCCCAGGCGGCCCTGATCCCGCTTGAAGTACGCCAGCCGGAAGATCCGCTGGACCTGCTGGTCTACGCCTCGCTGCACGGCAATGAACAGGTCGAGCTGCGGCGCATGTGGTCCTGCGCTGTGCTGAAAGTCATGCACGGCATCTTCTACATCGATAACAACCTCAAGCTGCGCTACTTCAACACCATCCGCCAGCAAGTGTTTGCCAGCCTGGATGAAGTGATCCATGAGGAAGACGGCCAGTTCTATTTGAGCGATGGTGAAATTTGCCTGCCCTTGCTGCACTTTGACCGCAAGAACAATAAAAGCCGTGGCAGCATCCTGCTGAAGCTGTTGCAAAAGGCAGCCTACCTGGCGGCCGACATCTTCGACCACCTTGGCGTGCGGCTGATCTTCAATACCCGCTTCGAATGCCTGCTCGCCTTGCGCACGCTGCAGCGGGCCCACCTGATCTCGGTGACCAACGTCGACTCCCAGCGCACCCGCAACACCCTGCTCGACATGGAAGCGGCAAAGGAAATATTCACCCAATACCGCTGCATGCTGGAGGCGGCCGAAGGCTATCCGGCCGACCTGCTGGAAAAGATGGACGCGGAACTGATGGAAATTTCGTCACCCCAGACGCAGGCCGACAACCCGCACAGCGGCGCCGGCTTCAACAGCATCCAGGTCACGGTGCGCAAGATGATCCACCTGCCGCCGGACGACCCGGCAGCCAGCGGTCCCGACTATGACGTCGGCTTCTTCTTCGAGTACGAGATCCAGCTGATGGACAAGGCCAGCCACGGCCGCACGCTGGAAGGCCCAGCCAGCCACGACGCCTACAAGAAACGCCAGGTCGAAACCGCACGCCTGCGGGTGCTGGGGCGCGACCTGCTGCGCTATCTCGAAACCCAGCCGGCAGAGCGAGCCGCCTAGTGCGGCCTGACGCCTTCCGGCATGCCCGTCGATGCTCCCGGCGGCATCACATGTTCCGGCGGCATGCCTTCATGGATCAGGCCACGAATGGCGCTGCGCAGTTCAGGACTATCCGTATGCTTGTGGACCGAGACGGCGTGCTGGACAGCGACTTCCAGCAGCTCGTCTTCATTGTCTGCCGATATTGCGACGCTGCATTGAGCCTCGCTGGGAAATTCGCGGCAGTCGATGTATTTGCGGGTCATGGCGGCCTCCCTTCCGAAGAGCTACTTACACTATAGGACGTTTGGCCCGCAATTCCATGCTACATTTGCCTGCCTGTTAACTAAGCACGGAGGTGCAATGCTGGTTCGTTCAATCGCCCTGGCCCTTGCCCTGATCGCAAGCACTGCCCACGCGGCGCCGCTCGATCGCGCGCTCGAACAGAAGATGGAAGCCAATGCCCAGCGCTACGTGATTGCCAGCCAGGCAGTGCTGGTGGCGCGCAACGGCGAAGTGATCTTCCGCAATGTCGCCGGCGCACGACGCGACGAGCTGTTCCCCGCCTATTCGGTCAGCAAACTGCTGGCCAGCGTGCTGCTGATGCAACTGGTGGAAGCCGGCCAGCTGGACCTGGACAAGCCGGCCAGCGCCTATCTGGCAGGGCTGCCCCTGCGCTGGCAACAGATTCCGCTGCGCCTCATCCTGAACCATAGCTCGGGACTGCCGGAGTATTTCGATCCGGGCAACCTGTCCAGTCCCAGCTTCCCGCCGAACCTGCAGGCGGTGTTTGCCGCACTGGCCGACAAGCCGCTGTTGTTTGAACCAGGTACCGCTACCCGTTACACGCAGACCAACTTCCTGCTGCTGGAGGCCGTGCTGGAAGCGCACTATGGCAAGCCGTACACCCAGCTGGCCAGCGAGCGCATCATCAGCAGGCTGGGATTGAAGAACACTTATCTTGGCCTCGCCAACGCCAGCCGCCGCGGCATGGTGCGCAGCTATATCGGCAAGAACGGCAAGCTGCAGGCCGATCCGGCGGTCCAATGGCCGGAATATGCCAACGTCCATGCCGAGCTGTTCACCACGGTCGACGATCTTGCAGCCTTCCTCAACGCCGTCGCACGCGGCGAGCTGGTAGGAAAGGAAACGCTGCGCAAGCTGTGGCAGCCGCAGAAGCTGGCCAATGGCCAGGACAGCTGGTTCGCTTCAGGCTGGGAGTACGGCAAGAGCGGCGGCTACGAGTTCGTCGGGCACGATGGCGGCGCCAAGGTGCGCGTGCGCCTGCTGTGGCCGGAACGCGATGGCGGCGACAGCTACACCATCGTCTACCTGACCAACGGCAGCGCGCAGAACGTCTGGTCGCGCACCCTGGTCGAAAGCCTGATGGCGGCAATCGATCCGGCGCGGTTCTCGATGGAAGCAGTTTCCGAGCAGCTGATCGACTACGCCAGCCGGCCCGCAAGCACGCCGGCGCAGTTCCAGGCACTGTTGCAGCAACTGCAAACGCTGGCGCTACGCGACGGCGCGGCGCTGGAGCGGCGCGTCAACGAAACCGGATACGCCATGCTCGAAACGCGCGGCAGCAGCGCCGCCATCAAGGTATTCGAATTGAATACGCGCCTGTTCCCGCAGTCGAGCAACGCGCGCGACAGCCTGGCGCAAGCACAGGCGGCAGCGAAGTCGCCTTGAAGGCTGCTGGATGACGCTGTCGCCGTGGCTGCTGTTGCTGCTGGCCTTGCCGCTCTTGCAGCTCGGCCGGTGGGTGCTGCACCGCGCGCCGATGCTGGCGCGCTTCAGCATCCCCGTGCCGGTTGTCGGCGGCCTGCTGTTCGCGCTCGCCATCCTGGCGCTGCGCTTGGCCGGCCTTGAGTTTGCGTTTGCCACCAAGGTCGACGCACCATGGTGGACCTGGCTCGTCACAGCCGATTCCGAATGGCTGGCACGGCCGGCAAAAAACATCAACCTGCCTTTGCTGATCGGTTTCTTCACCTGCGTCGGCCTGGCGGCTCCGCTGCGCTTGCTCGCCACCGGCGGCCGCATGCTGGTGGTCCTGCTGCTCGGGACTACGGTACTGGCTGTACTGCAGAACGCGATCGGGGCGACGGTCGCGGCGGCGCTCGGCGCCCCAGCCCTGCTGGGCGTCATGTGCGGTTCGCTGACGCTGGTCGGCGGCCACGGCACCGCGCTGGGATTTGCGTCGCGCTTCGAACAGGCCGGGATGGCATCGGCAGCAGCCATTGGCGCCTCCGCGGCAACCTTTGGCCTGGTCGCCGGCGCCCTGCTCTCCGGTCCCCTCGGCACATGGCTCTTGCGCCGCCATAGGGCAGACAACCGCGCCGAAGTCGGCACGCCGCCACCCAGCCCCGCCGGCAAGCCTGTCGTGGCCGACTTCCTGCAAGACGTACGGACGCTTGCTGCCCACGGCCGGGCGGCAGCAGGCCACCTGCTGCTTGTCGCACTCAGCGTCAAGGCCGGCGCCTGGCTCAGCTTCGGCCTCGACAAGCTGGACGCGCCCATGCCCGCCTACATGGGCGCGCTCCTGTTTGGCTTCGCCTTGCGCGCCGCCCACGATGCCGCAGGCGCACGCTGGCTGCGCAGCGACGTCATCAACCAGATCGCTGCCGTGCTGCTGCCGCTGTTCCTGGTCGTCACGCTGGCCCCGCTGAATCTGGCTGAGCTGGCTTCTGTCGCCGGCCCCATGATGGCCATCCTCGCCGTCAACACGGCGATGACGCTTGCCTTCGCTGCCTTCGTGATCTATCCCCTGCTGGGAAGCGACAGGGAGGCAGCGCTAGCGACGGCCGGGCTGACTGGCTACGGCGTGGGTTCAACCGCGACAGCTGTCGCGGCAATGGACGCCATAACGCGACAACATGGCGCCGCACCGCGCGCCACGACCATCGTCCCGCCGACCGGAGGCTTCCTGATTGACCTGGCGAATGCCCCCGTGATCGGCGCTTTCCTGCGCTGGATGTGATTCAGTTTTTCTTCTTGGTGGACTTTTTCTCGAGCTCTTTGGACGCTGGTGTGGAGCCGCCCTGCACCCCAAGCGCGCCACCGGTCCCCATGCCGCCGGCAACTTCCTGCGCCTTGTAATTCCGCACAGCCTTGACGAGCTGGTTATACGAATCCATGAAGGAAGCGATCAGGATCTTGCCTTCCGGCGTGTTGGAATAGCCGCCCGCCGCGCCGAAGCCGCCGCCGCCAAACAAGGCGCCGCCCACATTGAAGTCATAATTCTTGGCACTGCCTTCCGCCGCAGCCAGCTGGATGCCCGAACGGTTATCCACCATCAGCAAGGTAGTGGAAGCCTCGTTGGCCTTCAGCCCGCCAGCAACGACACCAGCCACGCTGCCCAGCAAACCCAGACCGCCGAGGGCGCCGCCGACACCCTGCGTGCCTTTCTGGCTGAATGTGATGCTCGGGCTCATGGTGTAGTCAGCCGCCACCATCTGGCCCTTGCCGTAATTGCTGCCGGCCCGCATTTCACCCGACGAAGCCAGCGCCCGCTCCTGCATCAGCTTGCCCATCGCGGCGCCGCGCTCCACGACGACGAAGCAGTTCGACTGCTGGATCATCATGCGCAGCACGGGCACGGTCGAGCCGAGCTTGTATTGCGACAGGTGGTGATACCAGGGCGCAGCCGTATCCTCCACCACCCCGAGGGTGCCGAGCGGCTTGTCACATTTTTCCAACTGCTGGTTGGCATTCGACGCGGTGGCGCCGCCAGCGGAACCGGTGGCCATGGTCGGCGCACCGCCCAGCTTGGGATCGGTGCCCGCGCAGGCAGACAGCAACAGCAGCGCCAGGCCGGCAGGGCCTGTTTTGAAGTATTTGTCCATGTTCACTCCCCAGTAGAAACGACCGTTTGATCTCATCGGCGTCCTTTGAGAATAGGCCACATCGACAAAAAATCTATGTATAGTTACTACCGCAAGACCAACTCAACTGTTTGAAGGAACCCTCATGAAAAAACTGATCATTGCCGCCCTGGCCCTGTCTTGTTCCGCCGCTTTCGCCGCGGATCCGGCGCCGGCAAAGAACTCCCAGCAATCCAAGATGACGACCTGCAACAAGGAAGCCGAGGGCAAGAAGGGGGATGAACGCAAGGCATTCATGAAGGAATGCCTGAGCAAAAAACCCGCCGCGCCGGCAACGCAGCAGGACAAGATGAAGACCTGCAATGCCGACGCCGCAGGCAAAAAAGGCGATGAGCGCAAGGCATTCATGAAAGAATGCCTGAGCTCGAAGAAGGCAGCCTGATCAGCGCAGGCCGCTGGCGAGGCGCGGCGACGACAGCAAGGTCTTGAACGCTTCCCAGCGCTGTTTGCGGGCGGCCACCGGCTCGGTGGCCGTCACATGCTTTTCCACCCAGGCTTTGACCATGTCCTTGCCCAGGTTGTAGTTGATGACGTAACCGCGATTCGCATCATAGAATGACAGGCGCTGCGCCGACTTCTCCGGCGGGTACAGCGCCACATTCACCAGCCATTCGATGGTCTGCTCGCGCGTCCACTTCCCTTCCAGGTAAGCCTGTGCCGCGTCGTTGTCCGCATAGCTCAGCTTGCCAAGCAGTTTCATGAGTTGTGCATATTGCGGCGCCAGTGCCGGATCCAGCCCCGCCAACGGATAGAGCACTTTCTGCTCGAAAGCCAGGCGCTCTTCATCGGTGAACGCCATTTCGATGCCATAGTTCGCGCTGCCCTCGGCAATCAGCGACATCGGCGAATACAGCGGGTACACGCTGAACTCGACCCAGTTGCGCTGTTTCACCAGCGACTGCTCCAGCAAGGCGTTGTAGACGTGGTGGCCCGGATAGCCTTCATGGCAGCCCAGGTCCACCGCGCGCTCGATATAGATCGGGAACTCGGTATTAATCTGGATCAGGCTGTGCGCATTGCCTTTGTACCAGTTGTAGCCGGACCACGGCTTGTTGGAGACGAACTCCAGCACGAAGCTCTCCTTTTGCGGCAGCGCCATGAAGGCAGCGGTGCGTTCGCGGCAAGCGGCAATGGAAGCGTCGAACACCGGCTTGAGCTTGTCCTTCGGGATGACGAACCGGGCGCGGAAGGCCTTCAGGCGCTCGGGCAGGGAGCCCTCGCCCGGCAGCAGCTTGTCGACCTGCGCCACCAGCGCCATGTAGTAGGCGCGGTCATGGTGCGGCGTCACGGCGTCGTACAGCAGCGCGGTTTCTTCATCGAAGCTGAATTTTCGGCCTTCCAGCATCTCAACCCGCGCCTGCATGGCTTTCAGCTGCTTCGACAGGAACTCGATGCGCAGCGCTTCATCGGCACCGCCAGCCTTCTGCTGCGCGATGTCGCGCTGGGCTGCCACGACACCCGCCTTGATCGAGGCCAGGCTTTGCTTGTCCTTCGCCGCCTGCTGCTCCAGCTCCGGCGGTCCGTAATAGGCATCCACATAGCTGGTGTCGTGCTGGCCGATGGCCAGGACCAGCTTGCGGTAGCGCTCCGCCACATCCTGCACCGACGCCGCCATGGCGCTCCCTGCGATCAGCATGGCCAATCCTCCCAATACCAGTTTTTTCATGCTTCCTCATCGAATGGGTTGAAGCACATAAGTGTAGCGCAGCAAGGCCGAGGCATTCGCTTTACGCATGTCCTTATGCCGAAAAACCGCCATTTGCTGCACGCATAAGCAAGCGCAAATCGATTCGTTCCCGCGCCGGGACACCATCGATAAGATGGGCTCATCAAATCCATCATGACTTGTTATGACAAGTCAGTAAAAGCCGATGAATTCACGCCCGCTTGCATTGTCGCCGGTTCCGCTCTACACGCAGGTGAAGGAGAGCCTGCGCGAACGCATCCTCGACGGCACCTATTCGCCGCATGCACAGCTGCCGCCCGAAAGCGAAATCGGCAGCATCTTCGATGTCAGCCGCATCACCGTGCGGCAAGCGCTGAACGATCTGCAGAAAGAAGGCCTGATCTTCAAGGTGCCCGGCAAAGGCACCTTCGTCAGCAAGCCGAAGGCCTGCCAGGAACTGACCCAGCTCGAAGGGTTCGCCGAAGCAATGTCGCGCCAGGGACATGAAATCTACAACCGGGTGACCGGCATCCGCGTGCTTGCCGCCACGCCCAAGCTTGCGCAGCAGCTGCAGGTGGCGGAAGGCACGCCGCTGGCGGAAATCCGCCGCATTCGCCTGCTGAACCGCGAGCCGGTGTCGCTGGAACTGACCTATGTGGCCGAGGCGCTCGGCGACCGCCTGCGCCGCGAAGACCTGGCCACGCGCGACATCTTCCTGATCCTGGAAAACGACTACGGCATCGCACTGGGCCATGCCACCCTCACGGTCGACGCCGTGGCGGCCGACCTGGAACTGGCCTCGGCACTGCATATCGGCGCCGGCATGCCCGTGCTGCGCATCGAACGCCTGACCCATACGGCCGAAGGCCGCCCGCTTGATTTCGAGTATCTCTATTTCCGCGGCGACGCCTTCCAGTACCGGCTGCAGCTGGCGCGCCGCACAACCTCCCGGGAGTAAGCAATGGAAACCCATATCCAGACTGTCGACGTCCTGGTCATCGGCGGCGGCACCGCCGGCCCGATGGCCGCCGTGAAAGCGAAAGAAGCCAACCCTGCGCTGCGCGTCCTTCTGCTGGAAAAAGCCAACGTCAAGCGCAGCGGCGCGATTTCGATGGGCATGGACGGCCTGAACAACGCCATCGTGCCGGGCTTCGCGACGCCCGAGCAGTACGTGAAGGAAATCACCACCGCCAATGACGGCATCGTCAACCAGAAAACCGTGATGGCCTATGCCCGCAACAGCTACGCCATGATCGAGGAGCTGAACGACTGGGGCGTGCGCTTCGAAAAGGACGAAACCGGCGACTACGCCATGCGCAAGGTGCACCACATGGGCACCTACGTGCTGCCGATGCCCGAAGGCCACGATATCAAGAAGGTGCTGTACCGCCGCCTGAAGCGCACCCGCGTCGAGATCACCAACCGCCTGGTGGCGACGCGCCTTCTCACTGCCGCGGACGGCAGCATCGCCGGCGCTATGGCCTTCGACTGCCGCAGCGGTGACTTCCACGTGATCCGCGCCAAGGCCGTGGTGCTGGCGACCGGCGCCGCCGGGCGGCTTGGCCTGCCTGCCTCCGGCTACCTGTTCGGCACTTATGAAAACCCGACCAATGCGGGCGACGGCTACAGCATGGCCTACCACGCTGGCGCCGAGCTGTCGGGCATCGAATGCTTCCAGATCAATCCCCTGATCAAGGACTATAACGGCCCGGCCTGCGCCTACGTTACCGGTCCTTTCGGCGGCTACACCACCAACAACAAGGGCGAACGCTTCATCGAGTGCGATTACTGGAGCGGGCAGATGATGATGGAGTTCTACCGCGAGCTGCAAGGCGGCGACGGCCCGGTGTTCCTGAAGCTGGACCACCTGGCCGAAGAAACAATCGGCACTATCGAGACCATCCTGCACACCAACGAACGGCCAAGCCGCGGGCGCTTCCACGCCGGGCGCGGCACCGACTATCGCCAGCAGATGGTGGAAATGCACATCTCAGAGATCGGCCTGTGCAGCGGGCACTCCGCCTCCGGCGTCTGGGTCAACGAGCATGCCGAAACCACGGTGCGCGGCCTGCACGCCGCGGGCGACTTGGCGTGCGTTCCGCACAACTACATGCTCGGCGCCTTCGTCTACGGCAAGCTGGCCGGCGAAAGCGCGGCGCGCTACTGCGCCGGCAATGCGCTGCCGGATGTCGACGAAGCGCAGGTCGAGGCGGAACGCCAGCGAGTATGGGCGCCATTGTCACGCGCCGACGGCCTGCCGCCTAGCCAGGTCGAATACAAGCTGCGCCGCATGGTGAACGACTACCTGCAGCCGCCCAAAGTGACCCGCAAGATGGAAATCGGCCTGCAGCGCTTCGAAGCCATCCGCCAGGACCTGGACCGCATGCAGGCGCGCAACCCGCACGAATTGATGCGCGCCATGGAAGTGCACGCGATCCGCGATTGCGCGGAAATGGCGGCGCGCGCCTCGCTGTACCGCACCGAGAGCCGCTGGGGCCTGTACCACTACCGCCTCGACCACCCGCACAGCAACGATGCCGACTGGCTGGTGCACGTGCAGCTGCAAAAGAAGGACGGCGCCATGAGCTGCTTCAAGCGCCCGATCGAACCGTACATCGTGGCCCTGGACGAGGACGAGAAAACCGCCTACCAGCGCCTGCGCATCAACAAGGAGGAAGCACAACATGCCAACGAGCTCGCACATCACTAGCGTTCCGGTCAGCGTCGACGAAGACAAATGCATCGCCCACAAGGGCTGCACGGTTTGCGTCGACGTCTGTCCCCTCGACGTGCTGGCCATCGACTTCGTCAAAGGCAAGGCCTACATGCAGTTCGACGAGTGCTGGTATTGCATGCCGTGCGAAAAGGACTGCCCTACCGGCGCCATCCACGTCGACATTCCCTATCTGCTGCGTTAAACACTACAGGAGAATCACCAATGAGATTGACCGTCATCGGACTTGCCCTTGCGCTGCTGGCCGGCGCATCCCACGCGGAAACCATCCGCGTAGCCATCGGCACCCAGGACACCACCATCAACTGCGCTACCGGCGGCATCCTGATCCGCGAGCTCAAGCTGCTGGAAAAGTACCTGCCGCACGACGGCAAGTACAAGGACGTGCAGTACGACATCCAGTGGAAGAACTTCACTTCCGGCGCGCCGCTGACCAATGAAATGGTGGCGGGCAAGCTGGACCTGGGATCGATGGCCGACTTCCCCGGCTCCTTCAACGGCGCCGCCTTCGCCAAGGCCGGCCGGCAAAGCCTGTTCATCAACGTACTCTCGGGCAGCACCACCGGCAGCGGCAACGGCATCGTGGTGCCCAAGGCGTCGCCGGTGCAGTCGCTGGCGGAACTGAAGGGCAAGACGATTTCCGTGCCGTTCGCCTCCACCGCGCACGGCATGCTGCTGCGCGCCGTACGCGCCCAGGGCTGGGATCCGGACAAGGACGTCAACATCACGACCCAGGCGCCGGAGATCGCTGGTTCCGCCCTGCAAAGCAACAAGGTCGACGCCCATGCCGATTTCGTGCCATTTGCCGAACTGTTCCCGCATCGCGGCTTCGCCCGCAAGATCTACGACGGCTCGCAAGCGAACGCGCCGACCCTGCACGGCAGCCTGGTCGACGCCGCCTACGCCCGCAAGTATCCGGAAGTGGTGGTGGCCTTCGTGCGCGCCGCCATCGAAGCCGATCGCCTGTTCGCCGCCGAACCGGAAAAATACAGCGAACTGGTCGCCAGTGTCACCGGCATCGAGGCCGAGGTGAACTACCTGTTCCACGGCCCGCTCGGGCTGCAGACGCGCGACCTGAGCTGGAAGCCGGAATACCGCCAGGCCGTGCGCACCTCGCTCGACACGCTGCGCCTGCTGAAGCGCACCGACAACGACATCGAAGCGGACGCCTTTATCGACGACCGCTACGTGCGCGCCGCCTTCCAGCAAGCCGGCCTCGATTACGACGCCCAGCTGAAAAACTACGCCAGGCTGCCCTTGGTGGGCAAGGACGCCGCGACCGGCAAGCCGATCCGGGACTTCCAGCGCGTGGCGCAAATCTGGGTCAGCGGCGAGTCGCTGGTGCGCCACTACGCGACGCCTGAACTGGCGCTGGCCGACCTGGCGAAACTGGAGAAGGCCGGCCGCAAGGTGCGCGCCGTGTACGCACAGGATCGCGACAGCGGCATCAAGCTGTTTGCCGGCGACGCCTGGTTCGTCAGCAGCGGCAAGAACGAGATCAATGCCTTCCTGCTCAAGGAATCGGCCGAGGCGTGGGCGCGCAAGGTCAAGGGCAAGGTCCTGGACTTCAACGGCGCCAAGGCCGCCGTCGCCGGGTGATGCGGACATGGCAGCCCTGAGTCCCCGCCTGTTGCGTGCCGTGGTGCGCAGCGTTTCGCTCGCCGCCTGCGTGCTGGCCTGGCACTGGGCATCGACCCGCCACATCGACTTCGGTGTGGCCAGCTTTCGCAACGTGCCCTCGCCGCAGGAAACGCTGCAGGCCGGCGCGGCGCTGCTGCAGTCCCCAAAGCTGGGCACCCACCTGTCGGCCAGCATCGGCCGCGTGTTCGCCGGCTATGCCGTGGCCACGCTGCTGGGCATCGGCCTCGGGCTCGCCATCGGCAGGTCGCGCCTGCTGGCAGCGGCCCTGCTGCCGCCGCTGGAGGTGTTGCGCCCGATTCCCGCCGTGGCCTGGATACCGCTGGCAATCCTGATGTTCCCATCGTCCGAGCTGTCGATGGTGTTCATCACCTTCATCGGCGCCTTGTTCCCGATCCTGCTCAACACCATCCACGGCGTGGAAGGCATCGACCCAAGGCTGATTGCCTCGGCCCGCAGCCTGGGCGGGCGCGGCGCAGCGGTATTTGCCAATGTGATCCTGCCGGGCGCCGCGCCCAGCATCGTGACCGGCCTGTCGATCGGCATGGGCACCGCCTGGTTCTGCCTGGTCACCGCCGAAATGATCTCCGGCCAGTTCGGCATCGGCTATTACACCTGGTCGTCCTACATCGTGCAGGACTATCCGGACATCATCGTCGGCATGCTGGCCATCGGCATTTTCGGCATGGGCAGCAGCCTGCTGGTGCGGCAAGCCGGCAATGCGCTGATGCCGTGGTACTTCATAGGGAGGAAAGCGACATGACACAAGGTGCGATCGATATCGCCGGCCTGCACATCCGGCTGGGCGAAGGCAAGGCGGCGCTGGACGCCGTACACGGCCTCTCGCTGGCCGCCAGCCCGGGGGAATTCCTGTGCGTGCTGGGCCCTTCAGGCTGCGGCAAGTCGACGCTGCTGGGCGCCCTGGCCGGCCATCTGCAGCCCAGCGCCGGCAGCGTCCTGGTCGACGGCGAAACGGTGCGCGGCCCCAGCCCGGAACGCGGCCTGGTGTTCCAGCAGCACACGCTGTTCCCGTGGAAGAGCGTACTGGACAACGTGGCCTTCGGCCTCAAGGTGCGCGGCGTGCCGCGCGCCGAACGGCAGGCCCGTGCGCAGCAGCTGCTGAATCTGGTGGGACTGGACAGCCATGCCGCCAGCTATCCGGCCCAGCTATCGGGCGGCATGCAGCAGCGCGTCGAGATTGCCCGCGTGCTGATCAACGACCCGCGCGTGCTGCTGATGGACGAGCCGTTCGCCGCGCTGGACGCGCAAACCCGCCTGAAAATGCAGCAGTTGCTGCTGGACGTCTGGGCGCGCATCCGCACCACCGTGGTCTTCATCACCCACGACATCGACGAAGCCCTGTTCCTGGCCGACCGCATCCTGGTGATGAGCGAGCGTCCCGGCCGCATCGTCGAGGAAATCCGGCTTGATTTCCCGCGCCCGCGGCGCGCCGACCTCGTGACCACACTGGATTTCGTGCGCCTGAAGCGGCGCTGCCTGGAACTGCTGCACCCGCAGGCCGCCGCACCGGTGCTGCGCTATGCCACCTGAGGAGGAAGCTTGACACATACCGCATTACAAGAACGCCTGCGCCACGCCGACAGCACGGTGCGCCGCATCGCCGTGCTGGAACTGGCCGATGAAGCATCCGACGACGACGCGCCCCTGCTGCTGGCCGCACTGGACGACCAGGATGCCGCAGTGCGCGCCGCCGCCGCGGAAGCGCTGTCGGCTTTTGAAAACGATGACAGCGTGGCAGCCCTGGCCCTGCGGCTGGACGACGAGGACGGCGAGGTGCGCACGGCAGCCGCGCAAAGCCTGGCCGAACTGAAGCGGCCACAGTCGGCGCGCCTGCTGTTGCCGCACGTGGCGCACCCGAACGCCTTCGTGAGGGCCGCCATCCTGCGCGCGCTGCGCGAATTGCGCGCACCTGGCAGTGCCTCGGCGGCGCTGGCCGCATTGGACGACGCCGCCGCGAGCGTGCGGCGCGAGGCGGTGGCAGTACTTGGCTACCTGAAGCATGCAGCAGCCCTGCCGGAACTGGCGCGCCTGGCGACCAGTGACAGCGACGCAGAGGTACGCCGTGCCGCCGCCGGCGCGCTGGGCCTGGCCAGCGATGCCGCCGTGCTGCCAGCCCTGTTTTCCGCGCTGGCCGATCCAGCGTGGCAGGTGCGGGAAGAAGCCGCCACCACGCTGGGCAAGCTGCGCCAGGCCGGCGCCGGAGAAGCCCTGGCGGCAGCGCTGGGGGACGGCTACTGGCAAGTGCAGTTGCGCGCGGCGCGCAGCCTGGGCCGCCTGCGCCAGGCCTCGGCGCTGCCCGCCCTGCTGCCCCTGCTGGCGCACGACATCGCCAACCTGCGCCGCGAGACGGCGCTGGCGCTGGGCGAGATCGGCGCACGCGCAGCGGTCCCCGCGCTGCTGGCGGCGGCGCAGGACCAGGATCCCGAGGTGCGCAAGGCGGTGCGCCTGGCGTTGCAGCAACTGGAGGAGGCATGACGCCGCTGTCGCTCGAACATGACGCCGATGCCGGCCAACTGGCCATCCATTGGCCGGACGCCCGGGTGCAAAAGCTCGACACCGCCCTGCTGCGGCGCAGCTGCCGCTGCGCCGATTGCCTGTCCGCCGCGCGGGCAGGAACGCCGCCCTTGCCAGCCGACGGACTGCAGCTATGCCGCATCGAGCCGGTCGGCGCTTACGGCGTGCAGCTCGCCTTCAGCGACGGCCATGAACGCGGCATCTATCCCTGGAACTACCTGCGCAGCCTCTGACTACCGGCTGCGCAGCTCGCGCGCCAGGTCCGCCAGGCGGTAGGGCTTGCCGACGATGGAAAAATCCTGGTCCGACTGCGGGAAGCCCGAAGCGAGGATGATCTTGATGCGGGGGTAGCGCTGGCGCACCTCGCGCGCCAGGTCCAGGCCGGTCATCCCGTTCGGCATCATCACGTCGCTGAACAGCACGTCGATCTCGCTATCGCGCTGCAGGACGCGCAGCGCGGCCGCCGCATCGTTGGCGTGCAGGGTCGCATAGCCCATGGCCTGGAACAGCTCGCGCGCCGACTCCATCACCAGCGGGTCGTCTTCCACGATCAGCACGCGCTCGTCGCGCGCAACACGCGGCGCAGGCGCCTCTGCCAGCGATTCATCCAGCGCCGGCAGGAAGAGATTGATCGTCGTGCCCTTGCCCATTTCGGTATCGATCGTCACCGCACCGCCCGATTGCACGATAAAGCCGTACACCTGGCTCAATCCCAGCCCGGAACCCTTGCCGACTTCCTTGGTGGTGTAGAACGGCTCGAAGGCGCGCTGGCGCACTTCTTCGCTCATGCCGGTGCCGGTGTCGGCAACGCTCACGCGCACATAGTCGCCGGCCGGCAGGGAACCGGCCTGGTTGGCCGAGAGCGAGACGTTGCGCGTGGTGACTTCCAGCGTGCCGCCTTCAGGCATGGCATCGCGCGCATTCACCACCAGGTTGAGCAAGGCAGCCTCGAAACGCGCTTCGTCGATCGAGGCCTGGCGCAGCTTGGGATCGAGGTCCATTTCAAAGCGCATCAGCGGTCCGGCAGCGCGCCGCAATACGCCTTCGAAGCCCAGCACCAGGCGGTTCAGTTGCTGCACGGTCGGCGCCAGCGGCTGCTGGCGCGCGAAGGCCAGCAGTTGCTGCGTCAGCGCAGCGCCGCGGTCGACGGCGCGCCGCATGCTGTCCAGCACGCGCACGGCCGAAGCCGGTGGCGGCGTCGTGCGCAGGATATCGATGCCGTTCGAGACCACGGCCAGCAGGTTGTTGAAGTCATGCGCCACGCCGCCGGTCAACTGGCCGATCGATTCCATTTTCTGCGCCTGGAACAGGGCCGCCCTGGCCTGTTCCAGCGATTCCTGCGCCTGGCGCTGCTCGGTGTTGTCACGCGTGACCTTGGCAAAACCAAGCAGTTCGCCGTCATCGTTGTACAGCGCATCGACCACCGCATGGGCCCAGAAACGCGTGCCGTCCTTGCGTACGCGCCAGCCCTCGCTTTCGTAGCGGCCTTCGCGCGCCGCAACCTCCAGCGCCCGCTCCGGCACGCCGGCCGCCCTGTCGTCATCCGTAAAGAAGCGCCGGTAGTGGGTGCCGAGTACTTCTTCCGGCGCGTAGCCCTTGATGCGCTGCGCGCCGAGGTTCCAGTTGGTGATCAGGCCCTGCGGCGACAACATGTAGATGGCATAGTCGATCACGCCCTGCACCAGCAGGCGGAAACTCTGTTCGCTCTCGCGCAGCGCCTCCATCACGCGCTTGCGCTCCGTGATATCGCGCGTGACGTTGGCAAAGCCGACATGCTCGCCATCGGGCGTGTAGATCGGATCGATCACGACGCTGGCCCAGAACAGCGAACCGTCCTTGCGCATGCGCCAGCCTTCGCATTCAAAGCGGCCCTCCTGCAGGGCCGTGGACAGCGCGCGCTTCGCCAGGCCGGCCTTCTGGTCGTCCGGCGTGTGGAAACGCGAGAAAGAAGTGCCCAGCACCTCTTTCTCGCTGAAACCGTTGAAACGCTGGGCGCCCGCATTCCAGCTACTGATGCGGCCTTCGGTGTCCATCATGTAGATCGCGTAGTCGCTGATGCTGGCCACCAGGAGTTCATACCTGGTTGACAGACTCTCAAGCACTGGAGCTTCATTGATCATCAGTAGCTGGGCGCACTGCTGCGCGCATGGTTTGTGCGAGGATTTCAGGAGAATGCCACAATCTGCAATTATGTGGAAAACGACTATGTTGCTGGCCCTGGCCTTGTCGGTACCCACGGTGGAAGTCCCCAATACCCGCTCGCCGGTGGACAAGTCCTACCGCAAGATGCTGCAAGGCGCGGAGCGTTTCAAGCGCGAGCACGCGCTGGCGCCACAGGCCAGCTTGCGCTTCCGCCTCTTGCCGCGCCAACCGGGCACGGACATGCAAGGCATCAAGCTGAAAGTGGTAGGAGACACCAGCAGCATGGTGGTGCCGATCGGCGCCGACAACAGCTTCACGCTGGAATACAACGAGCTGCTGTGGCGCGAAGACGCCGCCGTACTCGCCAACCGCAAGACCTTGTCCATGACATGGCGCGCCGAGGTGCGCAGCCCGGGGGTGCCGGAAGGCATGCGCCGCCTGGGCGACCTGCGGCTGGAATGCCTGGTCGGCATGGAAGCCGGGCTGGTATCGAACAACGCCCACCTGTTCGCCTGGCTCGACGAATTCCTGCGCAGCCCAGACAAGGTATGCAGCGACCCGCATGGCAACTATCTGTTCTTCACGGAAAGGCCGCTGTTCTCGATTACCCTGCAGGCCGGCGAGCGGCGCGCAACCCTGCCCTTCCACGCCTTATATGCCGGCAATCCGCCCGCTGCCGAAATGCCCTACTGCGATTGCCAGGTGTTGCTGGACCGTAGCTACTTCGCGCCGGTGTGGGACCGCAGCTGGCCCGACGACACGCTGCTGGATTTCGAATACATGGACGACCCGCCGCCCGCCAGTGCAGCCGCGCCCCACGACCGCAGCGCGACCCTCATTGCCTTCGGCCCGCCCCAGATCACCAGGCGCTTCGACAGTGGGCGCGAAGTCTGGCTGTACCAGTCCGCGCCAGCAAGCCACCTGACGCCCGGCCCCGACGGCCGCCCGCGCGTGGGTGAACATGTGCTGCTGTTCGGCGCGAACGGCAGCACACTGAAGTCGCGCCAGCGCGCGCCTTGAGAATCGGAGCTAGCCGCTGGCGCGAACTTCCTTTACCATTTGCACCTTCGAATTTGCTAATTCGGCATCGCCAATAGTCCCATTTGACAATTTTGTAAGCGTCACCCTACGGAAACGACGCATTCCCCAATGATTGACAAGATCCTCTACGCAGCAGCTCATTACTTCGCCTTATTGACTTTTCTGTGCGCCTGCTGGGGTGCTGGCCGGACTGTGCTGCGCCGGCTGGAGCCGGGCGCGGCCCAGCTCGACGCCGACGGAGGGCTGTTATGGCATGCCATTGCGGCAACATTGGGCATTGGCTTGTATATCTATGGAATGCAATTGCTGGCGCTCGCTGGGCAGTTGCGCTTGTTACCCGTGGTAGCTGCGCTGGTGCTCGGTCTCTTCCTGTGCGTGCTTGAATGGCGCTCGCTACCGCAGCGTAGCACTCCGCCCTTGGCTCAGCGCTGGCATGTCGCAAACTGGACCGAACGCGGCACGCTGCTACTGTTCGCCTTGCTGATCCTGCCGACACTCATCGATCCGCTGTGTCCGCCGCTGGCCTGGGATGAAGTGCAAAGCCACCTGCCACACGCCCTCCAATGGGTGCTGAGCGGCACGCTTGGCGTAAACGAATGGCTGCGCATGCCTTGGCACCCATTCAATACAAATCTGCTCTTCAGTGCGGCGATGATCGTCTATGACGATGTCATGCCCCATCTGATCAATGCACTGACCGCGTGGCTCTGCGCTGCCTTGGTCTATTTGGCTGGAAAACGCTATGCCGGCCAAAGCGTCGCCAGCATCGCAGCCATCATCTTGTTAAGCTTGGTGCGTAATGAATTTGACGGTGCGATGCTGGACACCAGCGTCATGTTGTATGTTTTCGCCGGCTGCCTGATCTTCCATCAGTGGCAACAGCAACCTCAGCGGGGAGTATTGCTTGGTGCGGCAGCTTTTATGCTGGGCGTTGCTGCAGGCAGCAAATATCAGGCGTTGCAACTATTGCCCCTGATGGCAATCGCTTTGCTGATGCGCACGCGCTCACCGCGCAACTGGCTCATTGCCACAATTGGCCTGCTCCTGCCTTGCGCATATTGGTATGTACGGAACTACATTCTGACAGGTGACCCGTTCAATCCTATTGGAGGCAAGGTATTCGGCTTTAGCGATTGGAACTTGGCGGACTATCAGTTCCAGCTTGACGATGTCAAACGCAACGCAGGCATGCCGAGCTGGGTTATCTGGCCAGCATTGCTGGCGCCATTTATCGCCAAAGTGCGACGCATACCGGGTGCGCGGGCCGCCATGATCCTGGCCGGCACCGGCCTGGCAGTCTGGTTGCTCACTTCACGCTACCCACGTTACCTGATGCCGTTTTATCCCGTGCTGGCACTGTTGGCGGCCGCGGTCTGGCATTGGTTGTTCGTGACTGCCTGCCGTCGCCTTGCTCGCGGCCCGGAATCGAGACTGCAAAGCAAGGCAGCAGTGGCCTGCATCATCGTGGCGCTTCTGGCCATGCTGCCTTTTGCGCTGAAGAAGGGAAGCAAGAGTTGGAAAATGGTGGCGCCGACCGCGGCCGCCCGCGAAGCGATATTGCAACGGGAAATTACCGGCTACCCAGTGCTGGCCTATTTGCGTGAACATCCAATGGGCCGTACCTATCAGTTCGGCCTGGAGGAATCCCTCTATTACGCGCCACTGCGAACTGGGGGCGATCATTTTGGTCCTGGACGGTATCGGGATTTTGCCGGCCTGACTCCGGCCGACCTATCCAAATCCTTGCGTCATTCCGGTTACTCTAGCCTGTTGATCCATACCGAGCGCTGGCCTGGCATCAATACCCGGCCAGGGTTCGCACAGTACTTTACGCTAGTACATCAGGTTGGGCCGGTGTCCCTCTACCAAATTATCGAACCCGTGGCGAAAGATAAAGCGATCCAATAAAGTCCAGAAAATATTGCACTTATAACAAAATATTAGTTTGCCAGGCTGAGTCCTTGGCAAACGGAAAAACCCTCTGTTATAATTGCGCGCCTTGGCCTGGTAGCTCAGTTGGTAGAGCAGAGGACTGAAAATCCTTGTGTCGGTGGTTCGATTCCGCCCCGGGCCACCAAGAATAAAAAGTGAAGACGCCGACTCTTGTAGTCGGCGTTTTCGTTTTCGACTCTTTCAGAATCAGATCCCGGCTCCCAGCGCCGCAGCAGACTGCTTCCACGTTTGCCCCCCACCCGGATTAGAATGATATGTTTAGCAGCCGCTTATAACTTAAGGCAACCTCATGGGGAAGAATACAAGAATCGCTGTCGTGATACCGACGTACAAGGCACGCAATCACATTTTGGACGTGATCGGCAGGATTGGTCCGGAGGTTACACGAATCTATGTTATCGATGACTGCTGCCCCGACCAGTCCGGCGAATATGTGGAGAATAACTGCAAGGATCATCGCGTAACTGTAATCAGGCATGCCGAAAACAAGGGTGTAGGCGGTGCGGTAATGACGGGCTACCAGGCGGGAATCGACGATGGCATGGGAATCATGGTCAAGATCGACAGCGATGGCCAGATGGACCCCGCGCTGATTCCCGATTTCGTAACGCCGATTATTGCTGGCGAAGCCGATTACACCAAGGGGAATCGCTTCTTCGATCTCGAAGATGTTCGCCTAATGCCTAAGATGCGCTTGTTCGGTAACGCGGTGCTCTCGCTGATGTGCAAGCTTTCGTCTGGCTACTGGAATCTGTTCGATCCGACAAACGGTTACACCGCCATCCATGCTGACGTAGCACGTTATTTGCCCTTCCATAAAATCAGCCAACGCTATTTCTTCGAGACCGACATTCTCTTCAGGTTAAATACCCTGCGCGCAGTGGCCGTCGATGTGCCAATGGAGGCCAAATATGGGGATGAAATCAGCCACTTGAAGATTTCGAGGATCATCGGGGAATTTCTTGTGAAGCACGCGCGGAATCTCTCCAAGCGGATTTTCTACAATTACTATCTTCGCGACATGTCCTTGGCGTCCATTGAACTGCCATTCGGACTCGGGTTGTTGAGTTTCGGCTTTACCTACGGCATCTATCACTGGGTAAAGTCCGCTCAAACGGGTATCGCCACGCCAGCGGGTACCGTCATGCTCGCTGCGCTGCCCGCACTGATAGGCTTGCAATTGACGCTTGCCTTTATCTCCTATGACATCGCCTCCGTACCAAGGCGACGTATCCATCGTGGTTGATTCCGGCGCGCCAAAGCGAAACGCGGGGGCGAACCAGTTCGTGGTCTTCGTCCTGGTGGGCGCCACTTGCGCCGTGATCGATGTGGGCCTGATGAAACTGCTAGGCATGCTCGGCCTGCACTATCTGATTGCGGCCTCGGCTGGCTTCGCAGCAGGTTTGGCAGTCAATTTTGCGTTGCACACCTGCCTGACATTCAAGGCGAGTTATTCCTACGCCACACTGGTGCGCTTCATCGGAGTCGTACTGGTCAATTATCTCATCACAATGTTTTGCGTGTCGCTGTTCCAGTCCTGGCTAGATATGCCTGTATTTGGGAAGGTGATATCCTTGCCGCTGGTTGCAGTGAACGGCTTTCTGTTAAGTAAACACTGGGTATTCAAATAATGGAGTTCACTCCAGTTCGTTGTGATGAGGCTGCATATGCAGAGTATGTTCGCCTGTTTGCCGACTGCTTCCCTGGCGTAAACAAATTCAACCGGGACTATCTCGACTGGCTATATCGTTGTAATCCTGACGGCATGGTGATCGGTTTTGATGCGCGCGATGGCGATCGCTTAGCGGCCCATTACGTATGCATTCCAGCGCGGGCAAGGATCGGTAGCGAGGAGGTACCTGTTCTGTTGTCGCTGAACACGGCAACTCATCCCGAATACCAAGGCAAAGGGCTATTTACGAAACTGGCCGAACTTACCTACGCTGCCGGTGCAGAGCTTGGCTATGATTCCGTCTATGGCGTGGCCAATGCCAACAGTACGCCAGGTTTCACGCGCAAACTGGGTTTCCAGCTGGTTGCGCCCTTGCAAGCCAGAGTGGGTATCGGCCCATTAGGGATCAACTTCTCGCAAGACACATCGTTACTGCAATTCCGGCGAATCTGGAGTGAGCAGGCCCTGGCCTGGCGGTGCGCCTGCCCAGTCAATCCGATTAGCGTCCGGGCATGCCAAAACCGCACGACGCTATTGGCCTCGGTACCGGGCATCCCCATCATGGCGGCTGCGGAAGTCGACGTCGAAGCGCCCCAGGCGCAAAAGGCGGCTTCGGTTTCACCGCTCCGGCTATTCCTCGGCCAAGTCCCCTCTGCCTGGCAGCGTCGCGCTCTCTATATGGATATTCCCAAGCGCTTGCGCCCTTCGCCACTTAACCTTATCTACCGCTCGCTTACGGGGCGCATAACGGCAATCGACCCTGATGCGGTTTTCCTTGGGTTCATTGACTTCGATGCGTACTGATTCCTTTACCCCGCTTGCTCTTTTTTTGTTTCCGCACCAAGACGATGAGTTTGGTGTGTTCTATCAAATCGAGCAGGAGCGACGGGCCGGACGTAGAGTCTTTTGCATCTACGTGACAGACGGATCGACTACTGCCGATCCGCTGCGCCGCAACGCGGAGTCGCGCGCCGTTCTCCAACGGCTGGGAGTCGCCGAGCATGACACATTGTTTATTGGCCAGGAACTGCATATCACCGATGGCTTGCTGCATACGCACCTTGAAGTCCTGGCCGAGTGGCTCAATGCGTTTATCGTTTCCCGCCCGGAAATTGTTTCCTGCTATATCCCGGCCTGGGAGGGTGGGCACCCCGACCACGACCTGCTGCATGCGATCACGCTGCATTTGCCTGCCATGCAGGGTCGCCTCGATATCATCAGGCAGTTTTCGCTCTACCAAGGACAGGGTTTTAGCGGCCCCATGTTTCGCGTACTGTCTCCCCTTCCTGACAACGGGCCGGTGGAGCGGCAAGCGGTTGGATGGGCGGACCGTTTACGCTACCTCCGTCTTTGCCTGGCCTATCCATCACAATGGCGTAGCTGGATTGGGCTGTTTCCGTTTATCTGCCTGCACTATCTCTTCGATGGAGCGCAGCAACTGCAACGCGTCGATGGCCAACGCCTGCTTATTCAGCCGCACACTGGCCCGCTCTACTATGAGCGGCGGGCTTTCCTCGATTGGTCGACACTGCGCGCCGCCATAGATCGGCTGCAGGCCGCTCTCGGAACAAATAGGATTGAGTAAGCAAGTAGTCCAGTAGGGTTAGCTGGCGCAGGCCAGTTGGCCCAAACGCTTGACGCAGGCAGTCAGCACTTCCACCACCTTTTCCTGTTGCTGTGGAGTGATCCCCATCCACAGCGGCAGGCGCACCAGGCGTTCCGACAACGAGTCCGTCACCGCCAGGCGGCCCTGCGCCCGGCCGTAGCGCTGGCCGGCAGGTGAGGAATGCAGGGGCACGTAATGGAACACTGCGCCAATGCCATTCCGCTTGAGCTCATCGAGCACGGCCTGCCGGTCCAGGCCCGCATTCAGCAACAGGTAGTACATGTGCGCATTGTGCTCGCATTCAGCAGGAATCACCGGGCGCCGCAAAGCGCCGCAAAGCTCCAGCGGCTCCAGCAGGTCATGGTAGTACTCCCAGCGCGCCAGCCTTTCGCGGGTGATGGCATCCGCCTGCTCGAGCTGCGCCCACAGAAAAGCAGCCACCAGCTCGCCCGGCAGGAATGACGAACCCACTTCCTGCCAGGTGTATTTGTCCACTTCCCCGCGAAAGAAGCGGCTGCGGTCGGTGCCTTTTTCGCGCACCGTCTCGGCACGCAGCACCAGCTCCGGATCGCGCACCAATAAGGCACCACCTTCGCCGGCAATAACGTTCTTGGTCTCATGGAAACTATAAGCGCCAAGATCGCCGATGGCGCCCAGCGCACGCCCCTTGTACGTTGCCATAACGCCCTGGGCGGCATCCTCCACCACGGCCAGGCCGTGTCGGCGGGCGATCTCCATGATGGTGTCCATCTCGCAGGCCACGCCTGCGTAATGCACCACGGCGATGGCGCGGGTGCGCGGCGTGATGGCCGCCTCGATCAGACGCTCGTCGAGATTCAGGGTATCGGCGCGGACATCGACAAACACCGGCACGCCGCCACGCAGCGCAAAAGCATTGGCCGTCGATACGAAGGTATAGGACGGCATGATGATTTCGTCACCGGGACGGATATCGAGCAATAGCGCAGCCATCTCCAGTGCGGCGGTGCAGGAATGGGTCAGCAATGCCTTGCTGCTGCCAGTGCGCTGCTGCAGCCACGCATGGCAGCGCTTGGTAAAAGGGCCATCGCCCGCCAACCGCCCATTGAAGTGGGCCTCGGCAATGTAATGCAATTCCTTGCCCGTCATGTAAGGCCAGTTGAATGGGATCTGTTTGTCACTCATGATGCGAATATTCCTTCTGCTTTTCTTCAATGCTGCTCGATTTCTTTGCCACCAACAGGCGCGTGCCACCCAATCGCCAGGAGCCGCCCCAGCGAATCCACGCCAGTTCGAAGCTGAGCACAGCCTCGAGCAGGCGGTTCAGCACGGGATGAACCCGCAAGCCAGCGATATCGTCGCCGCTGATGTCCTTCTTGCCGCGCATCGCCAGGCGCGATGCCAGCATCATCGGTAACAACAGGCTGACAAACGAGGTGCTGCGCACCAGCTCAAACCCGGCCGCCGCCACCTTGCCATGCAACTCCTCGGCCGTGTAGCGCCGCTCGTGGCAGGCATACTCGTCGACCGCACTCCACAACCAGCGATGCTGGGGCACCGTGATATACACATGGCCTCCAGGCTTCAGCGCTGCATGGATGCGGTCCAGGACCAGGCCGTCTTCTTTAATATGTTCAATCACGTCAAAAGCGCCGATCGCTTCCCATTCCTCGTGGTACGGCATGGAGCGCGCATCCATCTGGGAAAATTCGGCGCGCGATACGCGCTGCCGCGCAAAGTCCAGGCCTTCGGCCAGATGCTCGCTACCGGCTATGCGCGTCTGCGGAAATTGCTCGGCAACCGCATGTAATACAAACCCCGTCCCACAGCCAATCTCGAGGAAGGAACGCATGCCCGGCTGATAAGAGCGTAAAGCCCAAAGTATCAGCTTGTTGCGCGACCGGAACCAGAAATTGCTGGCCTCCACCGCGGCCAGTTCTTCGAAATAGTGGGGTTTGAATCCGATCTGCATGGGACGAACGCCTTACCCTTTCTCCCGGAATACGAGATATTTAAGTTCGACAAACAACACCAACGCCACTACCACCATTGCCGCAAGTTGCACTACCTGATGCGGGTAGCCAAAGCGGTCGACAAACACATAGAGCAGCAGCCAATTCAAGCTATAACCGGAACCATGCGCGAGAAAATAATAAAACGCGCTGCGGCCAGTCCCGCCTCGGTCGCGAAAAGTCCAGTTCCTGTTTCCCAAAAAGCCGGTCAGCGCGCCAGTGGCATAGACCAGCGTCATTGCCACTTTGGGCGCACCGCCCCACCAGGCGATCAGCAAAAATACCAGATAGCCGACACTGTTGCTCAGGGCGCCGACCAGCAGGTAACGCAACAATTGCGCATGCGACTGCCGCATACGCTCCATGCCCAGCCAGCGCATCATCCGGCAACCGGGGTGCCGCGCAAGGCTGTCCAGAACGCTTCGGACGCGATCTGCGGAAAACCGCTCACCGCTTCACTAAACATGCACAGGCGCTGCTTCAACAGTATTGCTTCTTCGCTGGCCTTGGCATCGGCATCCGGCCCGCGCAGGCGTCGCTTGACGCCCGCCGCCAGGGCCAGGCAGCCGCAGCGGAATACCAGGTCCATCAGTTGGTCTGCGTCGTCGCCCTCGCGCACCGGAATCACGGCTTGCACCAGCGGCTTGCCGCCGTCCAGCGTCTCGTCGACATCATGCACGGTGACGCCGACAAAACGCACGCCAAAGGCCAGCGCATCGCGCACAGGACGCGCGCCGATAGCGCCTCCGAATGCCGGCAGCAGGGAGTAATGCAAATTGACCAGGCGGCCGCGGTATTTGTCTGTCACCGCACCCGCCAGTATCCGGTGCACGGTGGTGATCACCAGATCCGGCTGGAAGGCATCTAATGCCGAAAGCAGTGCCTCCTGGCCGAGGTCGCTAAAGTCGATACATGCCTCGTGGATGCCCGTACCCCTAGCAAAGACATTGGCCGGACACTCGCGGTCGGTAAAGACAGCTGCCAATTCGGCGGCACCAAACCAGCCCTGCACGACAGCCTGGTGGACAAACCGCAGATTGCCGCCCCCTCCCGAGCACAGAAATACGATGCGTCTGGTATGGTTAGCGGCCATAGATCCGCCTGACGATGGTGTAAGGGCGGCGCTTGGTCTCCGAATACATTTTCGACAGATAAACGCCGACCAGGCCGATAAAGAAAATCACCAGGCCGCCCAGCATCCAGATCGACGCCATTACGGACGTCCAGCCGCTGATCGGTTTGGACCACAGCAACCAGTTCAGCAGCAGGAAAACCGTATAAGCACCGGCGATCAGCGAAATACCGGCTCCCAGGTAGAAAATCCCGATCAGGGGCGCATTGCTGAACGAGGTCACGGCATTGACCAGCAACGAAATCTTCTTGCGCAGCGTATAGCTGGAACCCGACCTGGCCTTCTTGTTGACGACCTGCGCACGCTGGTCGAAACCCGTGATGTGCCACAGGCCTGCCATGAACACCTCCCGCTCGTCATGCAGCAGCAGGGCGTCGACATAACGGCGCGTCATGACCCGTGCCGTCACGATGTTCGGCGTCAGGCCCAGCCCGGTCGAAGCATTGAACAGCGACCAGAACCACTGGCCGCTCCAGCGCTCGAACCAGCCGCCCTTGCGCGCTTCCTGGACGCCGTACACCACGTCGCAACTGTCCGCCTCAAGCTGGGCGCAAAAAGACGCGAGCCATTCCGGATCCTCTTCAAGGTCGACGTCCAGCAGGAATACGCGCTCGCCGCGGGCATGCGCCAAGCCCGTCATCATCGCCTTGTGGTGGCCAAAGTTGCGTGACAGGTCGACCACGATGACATGGGAATCCTGTGCACTCAGCTGGACAGCCAGCGCCAGGCTGGCATCGGGCGAGCCGTCATTCACGAACACAATTTCGTAATCGTCGCCAACCTGCGCGCGTGCCGCCGCGCTGGCGCGCAGGTGGAACTCGCTGATGTAAGCCGCAGACTGATACAGCGTGGCGACAATCGACATTTTCATTGAACAACATACCTCATGTAACGGGCCGCATCGGGTCCACAATTGAACAGCAAATCGACAATACTAACATGGTGGGTAAACTCGCCCCACTGCTGTGGATACGGCGGGTAACCAGCATAGTCGAACCAGGTCAGCTTGATGCCGGCATTGGCCATCAGCGACTCGTCCATATAATCCTTGGCCGCCGGCCCGGATAGATACTCGTTGGCGCCGACCTGCTGGCACAGCGATACCAGGCGCTCCGTGCGTCCCTCGACCAAGGTGAAATCCCAGGAATTGTGGATCCGGGTGCGAATGCCGAGATAAGCGCAAATGGCAACAATCAAGCGCCGGTTGAGTGCGGACAGGTTGTCATGCACTTCGGACAGGTAGAGCGGAGCGAGCCATTCTGCGACTTCCTTGAAGTAAGGCGCCCGGGCATAGTTATTCTGCAATGTCGTCCAGTGCTTGCGTTGCCATGCGCTGTCTGCCAGCATGACGTCGCGAATCCGGCGGCGGATATCCTGCCCCGCCGGCACCGTCAGCCATTGTGCCCCGCTGGGCGTTTTAATCTGGTTGCGATTACGCCAATCATTCTTGGTAAATTGCATGTCGTCGTAGAGGATGAAATCGTCGACGGCGGCAATCAGGTCAAAATAACCCTTCCAAGGAATGTAATTGGATTGCAGGATTGCTACTTTTTTCATCAGAATAGTCTGTTTGCGGGATGTCGATTATAGCTTCCGGTCCCGCAGCCGCCGCCACAGCAGCAGCGCCGCTACCAGCAGCCAGAAAGCATGGGCAACCCACGCATAGCGTACATACGGCTTGAACTGCAGGCGAACCTGGGTCGCCTCCGGCGCCAGCTTCACCCCCTGGAACACACCATTGACCTGGCCTGTTGGCGCATCCTGCCAGTTGCCGCCGAGCAGCACCTGCGCCTGCCAGTCGCGATGATACTTCTGGCTCAGGACCAGCCATGAGACCTGGCCCGGAGTGACATCGAATGCCAGCACGTCGGTCTGGTCGAGCCGTTTCACTACAGGCAGTCGCAGTGACTTGCGCGGATCATCGAGCGCCAGTTCGCTTGCCGTACCGTCTGCACCGGTTGCTAACTGGATCGCATCACCCATCCGGTCCAACACCTTGTAGACGTGGATGCCGGCTTCGTCGCCGATCAAGCGCAGGTTCGGATGTGCGAGAGGCGCCACCGATAACATGGCGCCGACATTACTCATCCAGAACATGGCCGATCCGTAGTCAGGCGCGATGCTGTTGTTCAACCTGCCAAACGTGAGTACTTCCCCACCGAGGGACTGTATCAGGGCATGGTAGCGGCGCGACGAAAGGCTGTTGTAACTGTGTACCGATGCCAGGCCGGCGCTGGCATTCAAGTTGGGCGGCAATACCGGCACGCCGGGCGCCGCAACGGCAAAGCGCGCCCCTGTCGTCAACTCGGATCGGATCTTCTCGGCCAGGGGCGAGCTGGTGGCAATCTGGCGCAGATCCTGGTGCAGCATCAACGGCGCAGTGGTGATCACCAGCGAAACGGCGGTCACCGCGAGTAGCAGTGCCGGGTGCTTGCTCCTGAACTGCCACAGCAACAGCAGCAGCATGACGGCCATCCCAAGCAGCACGCGAGGACGCAGCGGCAGGCCGGCCATTCGGCTCAGCAGGCAGGCGCCGGCCAGCACCAGTAGCACGGCGCCGGCAGCAAACCACAGCGCGCGTGAGCGCCGGGCGGCAAACGGCTCCTTGAGCAGGCCGTCGACCCCATAGGCCGTAATGATGGTCAACGGCAGCAGCAGGCAGCATAGCGGATTGGTGCGGGACAGGTTCAGGCCCAGGTGCTGCACGCCAAACACATAGATCGGATCGACAAACGTCAACAGCAAGAGAATGATGACTGCCAGCCACCATCCCCAATGCTGGCGCAGGCGGGTAAACAAGGCAGCAACAGCAAAAAACAGCACCGGCAGCGTGATGCTGATCGCGTTGTAAGAGTACGGGAAGGTCGAAGCCATCGGCTGGCCGAACAGCTCCGGAACCGTGCTGAAGGCCATGAACCTGGAGGCGTCCAGGACGGTAGCAAAGCGCGGCAGCACCACCGTAAAGAACGATGCGGGCGGCATGACCCGCAGCGATTCCTTCACCTCGCCTGCCACGTCAAGATATACCGGCAAGGCCAGTGCACCGCCCAGCACGACGGCGCTGACGGCATAAAGCAGGTAGCGCAGGGCAGCCTGCCGGTCACTGCGCCATTGCCGGTACAGCACAACCAGACCATAAGCTGCCAGCAGATAGCCGTGGTAGACGACCATCTGCGGATAAGCCGTCATCGGCAGACTGTAAGCGCTGAAAGCGAGGATGCTCCAGCTGAGCAGGTCGGCCCTGCGGGCCAGCCGCGCCAGTCCCCACAACCCCATTGCGCTCCAACACAGCGCGGCGCCAAACATCGGGAAAGTCAGCCAATAGGTCAGGAACGGGGAATAGGCCAGGCTGCACGCGGCAAGCAGGCCCGCCATGGGCACAATGCCGGTCTCCCTGCAAAAACACAGCACAAAGACGCCGCTCAGGAAAACGATCGACAGTGACAGGACCGTCATGAAACGCCACGGGTTGCCGCTCAGGTGGGCGATCACCCAGGACGGCGGATAGGCAACACTGAAGCCGGAGGTATGAAACAGCGGCCGGCCAAGTTCGTTCTGTTTGCTCCACAGCGGCAGCCAGCCCGGCGCGGTACCGGCGACCTGCGGTTGCACCTCGGGTATATAGCCGTTCGCAAAGTCGCTGAATTTGCGGTTCTCGCGCTGGTGCGCAGTCACGTCGTCGGCCAGCCCAAGCTCGGCATGCTGGCGGTATGGCGCGACCACCTCGCCGCGCCCCCAATAATTGAAAGTGAGCAGGACGAACAGCAGCAAGTAAAGCGCAAAGGCGATACGGTAGCTGCCCCCAGGCAGCCAGGATCTCGGGTCACGCAAGGCCAGGCCCTTCATTTGATCAGATCGTTGGCGACATACACCTGGAATGCCGGATTCGGGCCGCCATCGATGCGCGTGAAACCATCCTGCAGGTAGCGGTAAGTCAGCGGGTGGGTATTCTGATAGCGCAACTCGTCGCGCCCATCCAGCTTGGCATCAAGTACCAAGACCACGCTGGTACGGGCTTGCTTCATCCGCTCGATTTCACCCTGCTCAACCCTGGCGGAACGCGGAAACAGCGGATAGATGTCCCACACTGGCGCCTTGCGGCCAAGCGTGGCGTATGCCCCGGGCCACAACGGCATGGCCGCCAGCGCACGCCCATCCTGGGCATAGCGGGCTTCCAGCGCGCGCAACATGGCGACATTGCTGGCCGTCTCGGGATCGACAAGCAGGTGGTCGGGGGCCAGCTCCAGTTTGGTCCACTGCCCACCGTGGCGGGCTTGCCAGCCAGGGTGGTACACGGACATGACCCAGATGCTGGACGCGCACAACAGCGCGGCAGCGGGCCATTTCACCTTGCGCGGCTGCGCAGCCAGCAGGGCCAGGCAGCCAACCATCAGCGGGAAGATGTTTTGCGCCAGGTGGCCGATATCGGCGCGCGAGAAAGCGTATTGCGCGTATGGCAGTGCCAGGAAAGCAGTCGCCACGCAAGCCGGCTCGACGAATTCATTGCGCCATTTCTTGCGCATCACCCAGGCGATTGCCACCAGCCCGTAGGCCAGCAGGCCGACAAAGAACAGTCCGACCAGGAAGGCGCGCAGCGCGTCGCCGGGCGCCTGGCCGGCCCATTGCACCTTCCACGGCCAGGGGACCGGCAAGGTCAGGTTGGTGGCGCCAGCCTCAAACAGCAGCAGGATGCTGTCCCAGAAGCCCTGGCTGAACCCTGGCACAAGCAGCAGCATCAACAGAACTGGCGCAAAGCCTGCGACGACGCCAGAGGCCCACAGCAGCGCAGCGCGCAGCAGTGGCGGGCCTTCGCTGCGGCGCAGCGCGAGCCAGGCGATCACGCCGACGCTGGCCGCGGCGCCATACATGCCGTGGTTGCGGCCGAAGACAGCGGCCAGGCCAACGCACAGCCCGGTCACGAAATAGCGCCTTGCAACAGGCTGCCGGACCAGGTAGCTCAGCGCCGTGACCAACAGGATCGACAGCGTGACGTCGAACAG
>Ga0102593_1000577_pt1 | contig 58815 bp, 45 predicted proteins | sample AraplaCol_mMS_r2_2_FD_76862 | JGI IMG/M metagenome (GOLD analysis project Ga0102593, IMG submission 76862) | Arabidopsis root microbial communities from North Carolina, USA - plate scrape MF_Col_mMS_r2 (SPADES assembly) (version 2) | ecosystem: Host-associated > Plants > Roots > Endosphere... | reverse complement strand
AATGCCCCCCTTTTTTTGGGTGTTTTTTTTCTCTCCCCCCCCAATAGAAAGTTTATTTTTTTTTTCTTTTTTTCCCCCCCCCCCCCCCAAATATCTGACAGCAGATCACCGCGCTAACCCAGTCATCTTCAGGAATCACCGCCACCAGAGCCCACACCATCACCTCCACCAGCACCACCAGCTTCTCTTCCCCCACCTCCCATGGTCTCTGCTACACCGCGGCAATCTATAAGCCAGTCCATGCCAGTAGCTGGGGTTGGCAACATGGCTACTCCCCAACTTCAGGCGGCTTCCCCTGCAGCTCCAGTCATGGCTCCTACACCAGCTATGCAGGTCCCTCCCACTGCTTACCAGAGCCCAATGAACCCGCAAATGTATCACGGCCCCAACCCACGTCGTCCTAGCAACTTTGCACCACAAACTCCCACGGCAGGATATCAGGCTTCGCCAGCAACACACCCTTACTCAGCCGCACAACCCACTTCCTATGGTTCATACCCGCCTAATCGTGGTCCCGTCGGAGGCACAGTATACAACCCCAACGCTCCACGACCAATCGAAGTGTACCACCTAGGTGAAGCAGCCAACGCCGCCATCCCAGCCGATATCCGAGAGCAATTCCACTGCGACGATCGAGGTCATATTCTATTCTTCTCCGCACCGCCATTAGACATCGTCCCTCCACATCCAAAGCTAGGCCATTCACTAAAATACCTCGCAACAAAAGAATCCCGACAAAAGGCAGTCGCAGAACTCAAGCGCAAACGCGAATCCGATCGTCAAGCAGCGGCCGAAGAATCCAAACGTCGTCGCGCAGACGAGGAAACAGCCTTAGCAACTCGTATCGAGAATCTCACTCCTAAAGCCATCAATCTCATGGCGAGGGATGTATCAAGGGGAACGGATCAACTTTATAAAGTTTTCTACGAAGATCAAGCAGATACAGCCCGTGAAGCGGATAATCAAGTTCGCGACAATCAAATCATTGTCGATCGAAACACGCATCAGCAAACAGCAGAGATCCAAGCTCAATCTCATAATCCTGGATTCGTGAATCTCAAAGGTGATGCCATGTACCTGGGTGCTGACCGTGAATAAGTGAGGAACAGTTGAGACCTACTTAAAGAAATAACTTTAAGGGGAGTACTTCAGACTCAACTGGTTGTTGTTTTTATAGTTCTTGTTTCTTGTGCAATGCAAACTTGCACCTTTGCGGATGGTATTTGGATTGGATTGGGGGGCGTTTTGGCGTTTTGATTGTACAATAGGATGCATAGCCCATCTTATAATTAACTATCATATTTTAATCCTCTCTTCCATCACTAGAATCAATTCATCTTCCTACCATTGTACGTACGTAACTTGAAAAATAAAGTTGATATTTGCTTGCAAATCTCCATTTATACAAAAAAAAAACCACAAACCAAACGCAACAGTAAATCCCCCACAAAACACCCATGAATTCCGAGACCTAAAGCAGAAAAATTTTCAAATCAAATCAGACATAAGACAGAATGATAACAAAAAAAGTCAATCCATTGTCCAAAAGAGAAAGAGAAAGAGTAGAGAAAAGAGGAAGTAGATTTTGACCCCAGGATCCGATCCATCACAAAATGGGAATTAATACAGATGGTAGTTTGAACCCGATGGGAAGAAACACACAAAAGGGATCTAATATTGAGAGCCATGAGAAAAGCAAAATATCACCGTAAGTTAAGTAGAAAAGGGGGGGATGAAACACATCAATGGTAGAAATGAAGTGAAGCTCCCAAATTCCTAACATATCAAATCAAAATCAAGGATAAATCAGGTTGAAAGTGCATAGGTCCAGTCTATGTGTGTGAAAATTGGTTGAAAGAGTTGGAGGAGTTTATATGTCGAAAATGTGTGAGCCGCGACCTTCATTTTAGGCTCAAGAGAAATGGTATTCTTCCTTTCTGTTTTGTTTTGTTTTGTTTTCTTTTGCGGAGATATTTCCGAAGCTCCGATGCAGCCTAAACTCCAATGACCTCTTTTTTGTAGAGATATGAACATGTTTCCAGTGGTTGGAACTGGAGAGTCGCTTTGTCCGTGTCGTCATGATAGTGGGAAGAGAGAAGAAAAAGGAATGGGAGAGATGAGGTGGGAGAAGAGAAGAGGAGAGAGATGGAAAGAGAAGAAGCAGAATTAAACATCGGTTGAGTTCTCTTTTGTCTCGTCCCAGGAGGAACTATTGCGCTTGTTACCTTCCTCCTCTTCCATAGAAAAGACCAAGTCACTCTGTTCCTCCTCCTCAATTTTGTTCGTTGTGGAGGAGAAAGTTCGGTCGAGACGGCTGGGAGCTGCTGATGAGTGTCGGGCAGATCCAGGGTGGAGGGACATTCCGCTGAGTTGTTCGGAAATCATCGACATAGAAGATTGTCTACCGGGGCTAGAAACAAATGGCGAGCCCTCATGCGAAGCACGACTGCCAATGGGGCCCAGACTAGGGCTACCGATTGGATTCAATGAGGATTCACGAAGGGGAGATCCAATGTGAGGGAAAGAAGATCCCACAGAGCCATCTTCCTTGTTCTGTCGCTGTTTGGCAAATAGTGCGCCGAATCGAGATGGACTCGATGCGAGAGGTGAGCCATTTTTGGAGAAGCTGGTACTCGTCATGCCCAGTCCACTAATATCACGATGGCTGGAACCAGTGTCGTGGTCCGTCCGTGAAAGCCGTCGCAGCTTTTCTTGCGGTGTGAGTACATCATCGCGCAGACTCTCGGGTAGATAGTCTTCTTCCATGGGGAAATTCTCATCCCAATCGTCGAGAGCAGCTGGTCGAGGGACACTAGAAGACACCATACGGGAGCGAACAGGACGAGCAGAGTGTAAAGTGCGATGACCGAACGAATCTTCCGGTGCAGGAGGTGACGAGCCAATGTTGTACGAAGGTCTTCTTAGACTAGAGCCATAGCCAACATCGCGAATGCTTCGGAATGCATCGGGAGGACCCTGTCGTTGTGCGGGCGGGGAATCCAGTCCAAACTTCGAGGGCATCGAAGCGGCCACCGGTCCATATCTAGCTGCATGGGAGATACCCTGACTGTCGAAGGATGCCGGGAGCGGGGCATCGAGGGCTGTGAGGTGTCGGGCACTGGGCGACATGGGGAATCGCACATCGTCGACGGGAGAACCATAGTTTGAACCGGCGTCGGAGGCCAACCCCGCGTCGATGGTGGGAATCGAGTCATAAGTAGGCTGTTGCTGACCGGCGAATTCTTCCTGTGGGGGCAGTTGGGAGGTATATCGCGGCTCTTGACCGTTCATGCGCTGTTGCGACAGGACCGAATTGGTCAAAGCTGAATCCTGATTCACATATGCCTGTGGATTGACTCGACCACCCAGATTCAAATGGCTACCACCCATTCCCATACCACCACCTCCCCCGCCAGCATTGGGCCGGTTTACCCGTCGTCCGTCGGGAAGGATATGAGCGAGAGCGCATTTTGCGCCGAACTTGCAGTTACCCTTGAGAGAAGTCAGTAAGTATTCAGAGTGAGAAACTCTCTTCAATCAGGATTGGAAAATCCATCGCTCGTTTCCTTCTGATCCCCCAAGGTTAAAAAGACTGACCTTGGAAAAGTATTTGCAAGGAGCATAGTCCACCGCAGTATCAGTCGAGTGCAGAAACGGACAAGCGGGGCCAGCCTGACAAGCACCCTGACGGAAGAATTTGCAAGGAACGTGCTTTGTATCTGCGGCAGAAAAAAATAACAATTCACAAGTTAGCCAGTGTCTGCATAGTCGATCGGAGAGTCGTGAGGGGAAACGCACTCTTATTACTCGGGTTAGGCGGACTGCGAGCCATGTCTAGACTGGAAGGATTGCGAGAATGACCATTCTGGAGTCCCGAAGGTACGGGAAGAGGTGCGCGACCTCTCATATCGGATTGATTGGAGCGAGTAGCAGGGCGAGAGGCCGAGAGCATCGCCGAGAATCAATTTGGGGGGAGGAAGAGGAGGAGAAGGAGGAGAAGCAAAGAAGTGGAGGGTGGAGGGGTTTGGATTATCGTGAGAGGGGAAGAATCCAGCGGGGGCGGTCTGCGCTGGATATGCAATGAGTACTATGTATATGCAATAAGTGCAATAAGTGTATGAATGTATGAATGAGGAGTACTTTAAAAAAAAAAAAGAATAATTAATGCAGAACTCTGAATATACTATAATAATAATAATACTGGACAGATGACCAGCTGTTCTTGGTCACTGACATCTGCACTGTCCATCTGATGCCGTGCGGACTCGGTTCGCCCCGGTTGCCTCATATACAAGTGGATATGGTGGTTATTAAATGGGCATAACTTGGAATTTGGAGAGATAATGCTGGCATTTTTGCTTATATGTTTTGATATACTTTCACATGGTAGCTGATAGTGTATACATAAACTAATATTGATCATGATGGACATTGAATATAACCTTATATTTGGACTCGAGTTGGAACTCGAGGTATATAATGGTTGCGTGATCCACATATACCTATATCATACATGTATGGGTATACATGCGCCAGATAATCAAATACTCGTACTATAGAATTTTGAAAATATATAGATAATTCTAGAAATCATACAAATATAACCTACTAATACTAGTTTGTAGGCACCAACTTCGGATCCTCCTCAACAGTAATACAATGAGCACTACCTGCACTCACTCGTAAGATAATCCCGGAAGTCTTCAGCGGAGCCCAAACGAGCCGCACATCGCTGATTGAATGATATAAGTGGATCCATCGACTATCTCGCCTCTTCTCTCCTCATCTCCCCAGCTATTTCTAGCTTTCATACCCGACCTCATCTAATTGGATCAAATTACCCCTTCAAGCCCCAAAGACTCCTGCCAAGACCACATCAGTGAAAGCCCCCCTCGTAAGCTCAAGTACAAAAGCAGGACCCGGACCGGGCAACGGGCAAAGGGCACGGGCAACGGGCAACAGGCGTACGAACATACCCAAAGCTCAGACGCGGTGATATTCTCCGGCAGAACTTCACTACATCGTCCCCAAAAATCCCGACAAATCCGTCGACGAAGCGTAGACTGTCGTTGCCAATATTTCCATTCAGACTCAAGGGTGGATCTCTCTTCCGGCGATAATTTGATAGGATCTGGTCCGGTGAATCCGGTAAGTCGTGTCTGGAGATCGATCTGTTCCTTTTCAAGACGTCGAATCTCAAGTCGGAGTTCTGAAATCCGAGGTTTTGCTTTGAGAGTTGATAGAGATGAACGGGCTATTTTCTCTTCTGCTTTGATTGAAGATAATTCGTTTTCAAGGTGCTTGATTTCAGTGGTCATTGTGTCGATCTCGTTGGTATTGTTGTCATCTGATACTTTCTGCAAAGTATGATAAACTGCCTGCTTTCCTATCCCACCCACGTCATTTAGTCATTCGGAAATGTTTCAATGCGGGGAGATAAAAAGTGCAAACCAAAAAGAATTATGAAAATGCGAGGAAACGAAACATACCTGCGACTTTCCCTGCAATCTCCCCATTCTGATGTAACTTTTGCAAGATCTTGGTTGCTTGCCCTTCGAGATCTTAGCGCATGATATTCCATGGGAACATGATGGTGGCTCATATCTACCCTTGGAAACCTTATTATGAAGGTTCAAACAGATATCAGTGGCCTGGATAATGTCCATGGTGAGAAACTGACTGCTTGTTTTTCGGCATACATATAGGACATACCGAGTAAGGACGACTAGAGACCAATCAATGGTTTAGGATGAAAATTCTCTCAGGATGGAAATAACGTACTTTTGTTCACCTAGTCATCAAATGATGGTATGAGCTATCCAGCAAGTTTCAAGGAATGCCTCGAGTCACTCACGTAAATATTCTAGAATCGTCAAGGTATCTTCGAGTCAATGTTAGCATGTGTATCTACTCATACACATTTCGAACTAGAAACGAACCACCATCAACAACCCTCGGCACCGGCGCATCAGACTTCGCTTTTCGAGGAGCCATCTTGACTGACGACAATATCGGAGTAATGGCTGAAGATGCAATGCGGCTCGCACAAGGCGGCACATCACGGGAATTTGGCTCACGTAAACACTACAAGAACTACACTCAACTTGAACACAAACAAATTCAGAGACGATAGAAGGAGTACTTCATCAGGAATTTTAAGCCTCTAATCTAAGAAATCATAGTCCGCCAATCATATGTCCAAAGGCCCCAGGTGGCCGTCAAATCCAGAGCGTAAATGCAAATATGTGGGAAATAGAGGCGATTCCGTAGAATCACCTAACAGACAGTTAAGACCTTTTTTTGGAAATGAAAAAAAACAGGAGAATGAAAGATGGAAAGAAGGAAAGAAAAAAGAAATGACCGCCTCCGGGATTAAGACATATCAAAGAATAAACAATGCAAGATGTAAAACGCCCACAAATCAACCAGAACTTCGACCGAGGGTATCACATCACAATCTATAGGCGAGTCAGTATAAGTAATTACTACCAAGGAGAAAAGGGAAACGTACGCAGTCACTGTCTTTGTTGGCACTGGGCACTCCCATTTCTTCGAATGTTTTGGGGCCCTTGCCAGGAAGTTGGCCACTTGGCTTCGATGGCTGAGTGGGGGGCTTTTGAGTCGGGGGTGCCGACTGTGGCTGGGGTGTAGAAGATGCCGATCCTCGAGATGGCAGACGTGATTCTCCACGCGGGGGGAATTGACCTGGAGGAAATTGACCGGATGAAGGAGATCCGGTAGAGCGAGGAGATGCCGGTAGTCGCGGGGATGGTAGAGGACCAGGTCCACCTTGAGCAGAGACAGGAGTTCGCACTGGTTTGCGGTCTGGAGGAACTCCCTCGAGTCGGTTAGGACGTCGTCGGTCGCCGCCAGGTGGTGGAACAGGAGCCGAATATCCAACATCTACTCGAGGTGTGCCACTGGGACTGATCATATTGCCGGCCTGGGGACTTGTCGGACCAGCAGGCGCACTCATGGGGGTACCAGGGCCAGGGCGATAGTTCATCGGACCCTGTCCATAAGATGCTGATCTAGAGCCCGGGTTGGAGCCAGGTGGTCCTCCGTAGCCTTGAGGCGGACCATTCGACCTCAAGTTAGGGTTGACACCGAAAGCCGAGCTTGGCCGAGGATCCGGCATTTGGTAATTAGGTTGACCCGGGGGACGAGGACGAGACATGGGGCGATCCGGGTATGGAGCAGCAGCAGAGGGCTGATCGGACAAAGTCATGCGAGAGGGATCTGGCATCTCAATGTTTTCAGGTGTCGCTTCCAAAGATCCCCCACGTTGGTGAGCAACATAACGTGTTGACTTGATACGAGAGATCGCAACCTTCTCATGATCCTTTCGAGAAAGAGTCTTAGAGCGCGAGATGCTGTCAATACGACCAGAAGCATCTTTGTTTCCACTAGCGGCGGCCTTGGCATACCAGCTGCGGGCCTCTTTGATATCAACCGGGACGAAAATACCGACTTCGTAGAAGTATCCGAGGGCAAACTCAGCTGTTGGAAGGCCACTCTGAGCCGCACGCTGGGCATAGGTAAATGCCAGCTCATCGTTCTTCTCGAAAACACCTTCATGTCCGCAAAGGAACCATTTGCTAATGGCCATCTCTGCCTCCGGTTCACCTTGACGTGCTGCAAGGGCATTATAATGCAACGATAGAGCGGGGTTGAAATCGCAACCAAGTTGGCAAAGCTCATAGGCAGCGCCCATCTTCACTTGCGCCTTGGCGAATCCATTGAATGCAGCCTTCTCGATATTGACCCGTGCGGTGTTAAGGTCGGCTGGGAGATATGCCTCTGGTACACTGACTTGAGGAAGTTCACGAGCACAGAGCATACCATATACATAGGCACCCTGAGGCGCATTCTGATCGCACGATTGCGCGGCCAAACGAATACACTCCAGTCCTCTCTGGTAGTCCTGGCGCTGGCCGTGCTGACCAAGAAGAATCATCATTCCCAGGCGATAGTACGAAGCGGAGTCAGACATGGCCACACCCCGCTCATAGTGTCTAATTGCCTTTTCGGGTTCTCCCGAGCTTTCAAACTGCATTCCGATACGATACTCTGCACGAGCATAGCCCTTCTCCGCGGCCCGAGAATAGCACCGGAAAGCCTCCTTGCGATCCACTCGGAAACCGAACTTACCAAATTCCAGCCACATACCCTTAATGAACTCGGCGTGAGGATGATGCTGCTCAGCCAAGAAGCTGACAATGTTCATGGCGTCGGTCCGAAGTTGTCGCTCCACCGGAGGCGTATGAGGACGCGGAGGCTGCGTCAGAGACAGACGATCCTCATTCTGCGCAGCTACTTCCACAAAGGTTAAGGTATCCTGCGCCCAAGCAAGCTGTACTTCGGGATCTGTTGTGGATAAAACACCCGGACGATGACGCTCCAGAGTGGCCTCTCGCTGCTCATCGGTTGGAGGAACATTCGGGGGCGGATTCCGGAGAACAGGGAAAGGAGAAAAGTTGGGATGATCCATCGTATCATAGGTCGCAGATTGCGCGTAGGCACCATGATCGTAAACCTGGGCTTGTTGGGGTTGACCTTGGACTGCGGAGGAAGTTCGTTCGGGGAACTGCTGGCGGTACTGCGCGGGCGCGGGCGCGGGCGCGGGCGAAGAGCCCAGCGACGAGGGTTGTTGTTGTTGATACTGTTGCTGTTGAGCGCGGCGGGGATCACGAGCGTGATGTTCCATTTGCGCGATGTTGTCCTGCATGTTTTCAGGCACCTCGGGCATTACCCTACCGGGACGGATCAGTACTCGAACCCGCGGCATTCTGTGGGACTTTCTCTTTCTGGGGTGGTAATGAGGAAATGAATCCATGCCTCTTACCTCTGAGGGGAGGGGGAGATGACCTCTGGCATGTAGAAGTCATCCTGGCCCCCTGGATACCAAGTCGCACCCGCCCGTGGTGGACCACGACCCTGTGGTGGTCTATTCATTCCGAAATGTCCGAAAGGGTAATTTTTCAAATTTTCAAATGAAAAAGTACCAGGCAGGCACTAGGAAGAAGAGAACATCCACTGGGGGGAGAGGATGAATATAGAGAGGGAGAGGGGGAGAGGAGGGGTGGAGGGGGAACTGGGGGAAGTTGATAGAAGGACGATTTTCTAGTTCGACTTGAGGGGAAGTTCTTAACTGTTTTGTTAGTATATATGCCAAGACACACCCACTTTGAGAACTTGAGGGTCTTGTGGATTGGATGGATTGGATTGAATTGAATTGAACGAAGTGGATTAAATTGGAGAAGAAATGAAATTAATTAAATACAGCGAGGCTTTAATTAGCTGACTGGGGCTGTTCTGCTGACGGCGGAGTAATATAACATCAGCATTACTATGTAGTATATTAATACTCTTCATAAGTAGTACTTATAGTTAGAAGTATAGAAATCGCAAATAGTTGGCTGACAAGCTGAACATAATCTGAATATTATTGTATAGCCTTGAGAGTATGAGAATACCAATCTACATCTGTATACAAAGTGTATACAGATTGTACAAGTATTGTAAGGCAGCATTCAGGGCTTCTCCACCTCAAAAAAATAAACGGGGTTTATTTTTATCTTGGAATTTCCAGAATCTTTTGCGCTGATCACCAGCCCTGCGCCATGGAGCTGCAGCATTTCCATCATCCTTTTACGCCTTATGATATTCAGCTTCAGTTTATGCAGGCCTTGTATGGTTGTCTACAAGATGGAAAAGTTGCCATTTTTGAATCTCCCACTGGTCAGTAACTCCCCCCCCCCCAAATCCCATCCCTTTTCTTTTCCACCCCTTCCCCTGGTGTTTGTTGCTCCAGTCTGACAGCCCGCTAGGTACCGTAAGTGGCCCCCTACTAGTCTTTGATTGGAGACAAGTGATCCAATGTGCATCATGATACCCTGTTCGGTCCCGATCAAGCAAGCTAAAAACGTGGCGGTGCTTTGGGGGTATTCTAGGGTAAATCGTTGAGTCTGATCTGTGGCTCCTTGACTTGGCTACGCGATCATAAGCGTCAGGCTTTTCAAGAATCATTGGACCAAGCAGGCGGTATGTATTACATTTCTAAGATGGAATGAAATGACCCTTACCCCTGTTGCGTCATGTCTCACAGTGGGGTTTAGGCGACGATGATGAACCAGAGTGGATGATCGAATTTGCCAAGCGGGATTCCCGTCGGGCCATAGCAGAAAAACGTCAGGAGTTCGAGGCGCGACTAGCAAAGATAAAACAGGAGGAAGAACGTCTCAAATTGGCTCAAGATAGCCAGGAACGGCCACGGAAGAAACAGGTATGATCCTTTTCTATAGAAACAAGCTTCAACTCAGTCTAATCGTTTCATCAGCGATTAGAGGAGCAGCAGCAGCAGCAGCCAGCATCCGAGCCAAATCTCGATGATGAGAGCCAATTTGTATTGGATGACTACGATAGCGATGCCGAGGAAAGGCAAAAGACAAGCCAATCTATTGGAGTCGATGGTCTCTCCGCTAGTACTCTAGCTCTTCTAGAGAAGTACAAGGGACAATTCACATCTCAAAAACCCGACAAAGACGATGATGAAGATGACTCCGTCAAAATCTTCTATTGCTCGAGAACCCATTCTCAAATCAGCCAATTTGCAGGAGAGCTACGTCGGGTTGCGTTCCCATCCAGTCTACCCAGTGACCCCGAAACCGAAGGAAAAGACGATCTGTCAAAAATAGAGGAAAGAATCAAGCACCTTTCCCTAGGATCCCGCAAGAATCTTTGCATTAATCCTAAAGTGCAGGCGCTAGGAAATAGCACGGCAATAAACGAGCGATGTCTAGATCTCCAGCAGCCTGGGGTTGCTGCTGAAAAGAAATGCTCTTATCTCCCTTCCAAAGACGACGAGGCGCTCATGCTTCAGTTTCGAGATCATGCCTTGGCAACAGTGAAAGATATCGAGGATATTGGAAAGGTTGGAAAGCAGATCGGGATTTGTCCGTACTATGCGTCGCGCTCCGTCATCAAGCATAGCGAGGTCAGTACCGAAATTGTCCGAACATGAACATTGAACATCGCTGACTTTCGGACTTACAGATCGTGACACTTCCATATCCGTTACTACTCCAACGTTCAGCCCGGGAGGCACTCAACTTATCCGTAAAAAATCACGTAGTGATCATCGATGAAGCCCATAACCTCATGGACGCCATTGCAGGGATTCACTCCGTGTCGGTCTCACTGCAACAGCTAGAGATCGCGATCTCTCAATTAACGACATATGCGCGCAAATTCAAGACTCGACTCAAGGGGAAAAATAGAAGCTACCTCGCTCAAGTGATTCGGCTCGTGAGCTCTATCTCCGGCCATCTTCGCGGTATCTCACAGCAGAAGGGAGCATCAGAAGGCTCGGTACAGTTTTCTGATCTAATGGCTGGCAAGGGAGTCGATCAGATCAATCCGTACAAGCTTTCTAAGTACCTACAAGAAAGCAAGCTGGCTCGAAAGGTAGATGGATACGTGGAGTCATCTGAAAAAGATCAACCGACTCAGAAAAGAGATAGGACAACAGTACCGGTCCTTTTCCACATCCAAAGCTTTCTCCTACCATTGATGAACCCATCAGAGGAAGGTCGACTATTCTATCAAAAGGACCAAAATGATGTTCTGTTGAAATATATGCTTCTTGACCCGACCAATCACTTCCGTGAAATTGTCGAGGACGCTCGTGCTGTGATTTTAGCCGGCGGCACGATGTCTCCTGTTGGTTTGACTGACTCTTTTACTTTTATTCATGTGCTAATACAATCGACAGATGACTGATTATATGAATCATTTATTCTCATATGTGTCACCCGAACGTCTGGGTACATTCAGCTATGGCCACGTTATTCCATCGACCAACTTGGTCGCACAATCGCTGACCAAAGGACTGCTGGGTTCCGAATTTGACTTTACATATGAATCCCGAGGATCGGAAAAAATGGTAAGCCTTTGGATTTCCCCCATTTTGCATCCCACTCAGTCCTAATGATCATGGTAGATCACCGATCTGGGACGGACGATAGCCACACTATGTCAAGTCATCCCGGACGGCGTAGTTGCTTTCTTTCCCAGCTATGATTACCTTAGTCAAGTAGTCAATGTCTGGAAGAAGCCAATTGCAAACGGAAATGGTCAAACTACATTCAGTCTCATAGAGAAAAAGAAAAGGATTCTATATGAATCCCGCGAAGCCACCACGACGACCGACACATTACTTCAAGAGTATACGCAAGCCGTCGAATCCGGATCGGGGGCATTACTTTTATCAGTGGTTGGCGGAAAGCTATCAGAAGGAATCAATTTCTCCGATAAACTTGGAAGAGGCGTCTTTATCATCGGACTACCCTTCCCCAATATCCGCAGTGCCGTATGGCAAGCCAAAATCAAATACATCGAAGAGAAGACATACAAAATCCATTCGGGATCCGAGCCGGAAAAAAGAGCCCGGGCCAGTGCAGCGGGAAAAGATTTCTACGAGAACTCTTGCATGCGCGCGGTGAATCAGTGCATTGGGCGAGCGATTCGACATGTCAATGATTATGCGGCCATCGTGATGATTGACCGACGTTATGAAACACCGCGCATTCAGAGTAAGTTGCCTGGGTGGATTCAAGGGAGTCTTGTGTCAGCAGCGACTGATCGCCCTGCTCAAATGACTGTTCAAAGACTTTCTAGATTCTTTGCGGGGAAGTCATAATATGAATGTAGTAGATGAGCTTCGAAAAGAAATAATCCGAATTCGGAAGTAATCGTTCTCCTCGTAATTAAGCCAGTAGTCAATCTTTAAACTGCCTTTATGATCTGCTTTCCGTTTTGCATCCCCTAGATCCTGTGGTTACTAGTCCTTGACAGACTGCTCATACTCTCCTCTATATCATCAAAGATTCAACACTAACTCATCCAAAAAGTGAACGGCTGATCAGCCCTAACACAAGGCATGACGTAAGGTCAGCTTATTTGGCAGAATATCCACCGCCCTAGGCGGTATGACCAAGTTCACACGTGACCAAGCGCAGCCCCAGTACAGGGTTTGACCCTATCACGGGACAAGCGAAGGGCCTAGCGCACACTCTAGCCGGCGCGAGCGTGGATTTCAACATCTGAGTCGGAAGTATCCACGACCCTTCCCCCCTTCAACGCCCAACTTCAGACCGGTCTTGTCGAGCACACCACCAACGACAAGATGCCTACCCGTTTTTCGAAGACGCGGAAGCAGTGAGTCGCCTCCTTTCAATCGCCATTCCCTTGCCCGAAAAATCCCTGTGTGATCTGCGCGATCAATTTGTCGAACCATCACCGGCGCACCCAATCTTCAAAAAATTCGCCTATGTACACAATTTCACGACAAGAATAATAACTAACATGTCTTTTCTATCACAGCCGCGGCCACGTGTCCGCCGGTTACGGTCGTATCGGCAAGCACCGCAAGAGCCCTGGTGGTCGTGGTATGGCCGGTGGTCAACACCACCACCGCACCAACATCGACAAGTACCACCCCGGTTACTTCGGTAAGGTCGGTATGCGCTACTTCCACAAGACCAAGCAGCAGTTCTGGAAGCCCACCATCAACCTGGACAAGGTACGTTACGAATCGAATCGATCGGTTTCCCCCGGGGCGGAAAAAAAATGGAACAAGTGAGGCAGGATGTGCCTCGTGACTATGTGTGCTGGAGATGAGGATCAATGGAAATGAGAACATTCACTGCGACTATGAAATGATTTCGAAACGGGGGGAAATACGATCGCAAGATACCTTGAAGAAATGGTTGAGCTAACTGGGATTTTCAAATAATAGCTCTGGTCCCTCGTCCCCGCTGAGCAGCGTGATGCCTACGTGAGCGGCTCCAAGTCTGACGTCGCTCCCGTCATCGACCTCCTTCCCCTCGGCTACTCCAAGGTCCTCGGAAAGGGCCGTCTCCCCCAGATCCCCGTCGTCGTCCGTGCCCGCTACTTCAGCCGTGATGCCGAGCAGAAGATCAAGGAGGCTGGTGGTGTTGTTGAGCTGGTCGCATAAGCGTTGATTCTCGGTGTTTTCTTTTAGGAGAAGAAAGCGGGTGAATCGGGGCAACGGTCTTGTGGAGGATCAAAGTCTTTCCCCCTATAAGAATTTGAGGAGGACGATCGGAACTCGGAAAAAAGATCGTTCAGTAGTCGGGGAATGGTGACTCTGGCGGTCGAAAAAGAAAAAGGGTTTTTGTGTATGCAATCAGCATAGCATGGCCTCCGAATGCCCTTACGATTTCACAATTGTGTTAAACAAATACCATAAGGAGGAATTTTTCAAATGTCTTGTGCCCTTTGATCTAAGCTCTCAATTGTTCATCTAGGGTAAGCCTCGATCGGATCTCGTCATATCCTGATTCAGATGAGGAAGATTATGGATGATAAGATTACGTATCCGGTGCTTGTTTTTCTTTATCCTAGTAATTCTTACTTGGACTTATATTGCTTTGTGCCCTCTACATAGGTATTTTTTCTCGTAGATTGTGGGTGACACCAGATGGCACTTGACATTGGATTCTGGCGTACTATGTATGTCATGCTATGTGTAAAGTGCTAACTAGATCTTTGATTCCCGGACGGATCCCCTTCTCTCCTTACCCTGATTTCCCACCGCCAGTGTTTCACTAATGAACCGAATAGCCTCGTCGGCCATGTTGGCCGTCACCTCGTGACCAGCCGACTGATCAATGATATCCTCAAACGTGACACCGCCATCGCCAAACCACCCATCAGCCGCAATCGCCTTCTTGAACCATGTCAGAAATACCTCTCCACGGTGGTAAGGCACAAGTTTATCTGAACCACCAGATATATTCAGAATCCGCTTGCCAGCGAGACATTTCGATAACAAAGGTCGAAGCTGCTCCTTTTCTTTCGCCGTTGGTTCAGGTAAGGGACTATCACGCGCAGGGCCAGGGGATTTAGTTGAACTGGCGCTGGAGGTGGATTTGGATACGGAGTCCATGGCCCCAAGGAACAGACTAGCGGGATCATATCTCTTGACTGTTTCCACAAAGGAAAATGGGAATGCCTCTGATCCTAGAATTTCAGAGCCAGGCGGCGAAGACTTTGTCCAGGATGGTAATTTCGATAATCGGGCACGATCAACCATGAGATTGAGATAATCCGGACAACCGATTATGATTACTCCTGCTGTCATTCGAGGATCGTGTAAAAGACAACTCCAGGCAGCATGTCCACCTAGGGAGACGCCAAGAACTAGATTTTCGGAAATGAGATGTTCGTCATTTGGGAAGATGAATGATGCAAGATAATCCATGAGTAGAGATGTATCTCTCGCCGTGCCCTCTGGAACGGATAATTAGTTTCAATACTTTCGCCATACTGGATGGGAACTTGTAGGCTGCCCAGCCGACAAGACACTCACGGAAAACGGAGAACATGTCTTGCGCATGACGGGGATTACCCTGTCTCCAAGCCTCATTGGCCAATGGATCAACAAGTCTTTTACCATGATTTCTCTGATCGAATGATACAGCAATCAATCCCTTGGTGGATTTGCTTTGCGGGTTACTATTCCAATCACCAATAGCGGACGCAGCAATGCCAGCCATACGCTCTTGGCTTGCTAATCGCGGATGAAGTAACCAAAGACATGCGACATTCTTCGTTGTAGAGTGAAGTTCCTCGAGACCATGTACAGTCACTGAAATACCTGCGATGGCGTATGTCTTTTGAGACACCAGTGTTGGGGCAGGACGATCTGAATCATCAAGGGTTTTCATAGGATCGGTCATTATGACTGGTCTTGTAATTTGAATAGATATATGTAAACAAGTTGAAAGAAGAGAGCGAATCACTCAGATGTAAAATGTATAGATCTATGTAGAAGTAAAGTAGACAAATATGGTGGGGGGAAGTGAATGGTTTACCTAGGCGACTCGGGTATATCGTTGAGCCGAGGAGAAGTAAATCGCAGGCTTAGGCACTCTCCGGACTCCACCCTTTTAACGTCTCAGGACTTGAACTAATGCCGGTAGTCTGTAGTCACTAGTGACCATTCAAATCCTGCGCATTGATAAATGATGTGCAGATGTGAACTATTATTTGGATCATCATTAAATATGCCATGAGTATATTGACTACATTGGTTTGTATATATATATATATCATGGTCTATATATGGTATAAATTGCACCACGTGACTAAACTGAAACGTCCCCGAAAGGCAAAACGAAAACCTCAAAACTTTTGGCTGTAACAGAAATCAAAAGGAGTATCTTATTGAAAAGCAAACAGAATCTGGTCAAACTCGACATATCTATCCAATTCCTCCCCTCCTACAATTCCTCCCTACTCAATCCTCCAACTTCTGGCACTTCACCCTTCCCCCTTTTTCCACCGTTGACCGCCCACTTTGGATTCTCTTGGCGGGCCTTTCTCCAGTCGGAGACATTCTGATGGGGCGGAACTCCACCGCAGATGCGAACTAATCCAAGACCACCAACGCTCCTTTAATGTCAACAGTCGCGTGCACTCTCTTCCTCCCCTAACAAAGGCTTTATTTCTGTGGTCGTCGACCTAGAATGACCGCCGCAAAATCTAATTACCCCGAACAGGATCTCGATTGATCCGGTATGTCTGCAAATCCCCACGTTGGGCCCCGTAAAACTGTCAGGAGCTGCAACTAATGATCGACTCGCAATAGCATCATGGCCGACACCTTGCTAGCCTCTACCCCTCAGAAAGAGGCTGGTAATCACTCCGATACAGGCAATGCCCAAAAATCCGAACCCATTGCTCTCCCTAACGGTCCGAAGTTAGCATCGCCATTTCCTTCCCCGGGCGAGGAGAAACGACCGTCATCACTGAAGATGGGCCAACCGGCCGGAGCCACGGAAGGAAACAAAAGAACAGAGACTCGACAGGTCCCTGCGGGGGTGGATGGACCTCTTGACAGCAAAGAGAACCAACGTAGATCGTCAACACAACAAGACTCTCCCCGGGATAGACCCTCCCTGAGCTCTCGATTGCCCAACAGATCCACCACAGACGAAAAGCCGCCGTCGCTCAAGCGTCACCAACAGCAAAGCTCGATCTCCGGCCAATCCCCTCCGTCTCGTGCCCCCAGCGTGCAGTTTCAAAATACAGAAAACGATGTGCCAGAACTACCCCCGTCACAGCCTCAATCCCGGCCAGCTTCATTATATGGCGATGATTCGGAACAACCCAGGGGAAGACAATCGTTCATGAACAAGATCAAATCGTTGGCTGGGGCTCCTTCATTTTCATCTCATTCGCGATCTGCCAGCGGTCCTAATATTGGAGAATTCCGGGTGCCTCCAACTGACTTGCAAACTCCTGGCTCTGAGCGTGGTGAATTTCGTTTCCCTGAACCTCTACCAGAGGAAGGAAGTGACATTGATGCCGATGCCGAGGAGAGTGGCGGAGAACAGCGCGACGCCCCCAAGAAAAAGAGACACTTCCGCCGAAGACAACCCCAGGACGAAGAAGGTGGAAATCAAACTGCCCCAACGACGCCCAAGACGAACCGCCGACCTTCGTTCCATTTTTCGTCATCATTTGCGCCCTTTGAGAATTACCGAACCAATCTTTTCCCTCGCAGAGCTAGTACTACGGACTTTACGCCCCAGCAACGGGAGGGTGTCTCCGAAGATGAGGGTCGTGACAGGCTCACTAATAGGCGCAAAAGATCTGCTTGGGGTGCCGCTCGGGGGATGTCATATATGGGGCGACAGAATGATGCGCATGGAAGTCAGGATGAGCGCCCTAGTCATTTGCGACGGCTGACTGGGTTTGCCGGACCATCTGAAAACGCAGAGAGTCTTACAGCTACTTGGAGACGCCATCGGAATGAGCGAGGAACTAGTGCTAGCGCTCAAAGATGGAAGCAGATCAAGGCTGGCTTCAAATTAATTGGCCAACGCCGCAAGCCTGATAATGCAGTGGACAATAAGAAGTCTGCAGAGCTACTTGCCGAGCTGGCCTCGGGTGTTCCAGCAGCTTTGATATTGGCAAGCTTTTTCCAAAGAGATGAGCACGGAAGCAAACGAATTCCAATTCTTTTGGAACAGTTGAAGGTTCGCGTTACAGATAGTCGCATTGATTCACATTCCGGTGACCGCCATCTCGTGTTTCGTATTGAGCTCGAGTACGGCAGTGGTATGACGCGGATGAAGTGGATTATCTATCGAACGCTCAGAGATTTTGCGAACTTGCACCTCAAGTATAAGCTTCATCTTGGAACTAAGAAATACATCCAGTTACGGACCAGCGAGAACAGCCAAGACATTCCTCGATTCCCTCGAAGTGCTTTCCCCTACATGCGGGGTGTTCGAGGTCTGGAGAGCGAGTTCGAAGATGAAGAGGAAGATGGAGGTTATGAGACAGGCAACGAAACAGCTCAAAGTGGGACCGAGAGACCTGGCAGGAAGAAGAAGCAGACCCAGCAACATCAGCGTCGACCATCTGCCGGTATTTCTAGGAGGAAGTCCAGTATTACGAACCAAGAAGGAGAGTCAGCAGCAGGCGAAGGACCCGTCGGAAAAAGGGAGACATACCCCGAGAGACAGCGCAAGAAACTTGAGATGTACCTGCAGAAGATGATCCGATTCTTGATCTTCCGTGCTGACAGCAATCGTTTGTGCAAATTCCTTGAACTGTCTGCCCTCGGTGTTCGACTTGCTGCCGAGGGAAGTTATCACGGAAAGGAAGGTTTCCTGATCATCCAGTCATCCAAGGGTCTTGACTTTAGAAAGGCTTTGACTCCATCTCTGATCAAAACACGGCATTGGCCCAAGTGGTTCCTTGTTCGCCACAGCTACGTTGTTTGCGTGGATTCTCCAGAGGAGATGAACATCTACGATGTCTTCCTTGTGGATCCTTGGTTCAAGATCCAGACACAGAAGATCAGTCTTCGGAACCAGAAAGCAAAGGATTTGGCTAAATCGGCGAAGCAGTCTGCGAGACATCCTCAGCACCATACCCTTCGCCTGGAAAACTCCGAGCGTAAGCTTAAATTGCTGGCACGTAACGAACGTCAGCTTCAGCAATTTGAAGACTCGATCCGATTCATGGCTGCGAATACCCCCTGGATGAAACCTAATCGCTTCGATAGTTTTGCACCAGTCCGACAAAAATGCTTTGCGCAGTGGCTCGTTGATGCTCGCGACCACATGTGGGTGGTGTCCAGAGCAATCAACCAAGCAAAGGATGTAATTTACATCCACGACTGGTGGCTTAGCCCAGAGCTTTATATGCGAAGACCTGCTGCTATCAGCCAAAAGTGGCGATTGGATCGACTGCTCCAACAAAAAGCTCGTGAAGGTGTGAAGGTTTTTGTCATTATGTACCGAAACATCAACTCCGCTATTCCCATTGACTCGGAATACTCTAAGTTCTCTCTCCTTGAGCTCCATCCCAACATATTTGTGCAACGATCTCCAAACCAATTCCGTCAGAATACTTTCTTCTGGGCTCACCATGAGAAGCTCTGTCTTATTGATCACACTCTGGCGTTCGTTGGAGGTATTGATCTTTGCTTTGGGCGTTGGGATACACCCCAACATCAACTGACTGATGATAAACCGACCGGATTTGAGACAACAGATATGCCCAAAGACGCGGATCATTGCCAACTCTGGCCAGGAAAGGACTACTCGAACCCTCGAATTCAGGACTTTTATGACCTAGACAAGCCGTACGAGGAGATGTATGATCGAAATGTTGTTCCTCGTATGCCGTGGCATGACATTTCCATGCATGTAGTTGGCCAACCCGCGCGGGATCTCACCCGGCACTTTGTCCAGCGCTGGAATTATATTCTCCGTCAGCGCAAACCTACACGCCCGACGCCATTCCTGCTGCCACCCCCCGACTTCAATGCTGGTGATATGGAAGCTCTGGGTTTAGAGGGAACCTGTGAGGTTCAGATCCTGCGTTCTAGCAGCATGTGGTCAACCGGAACACCGGACGTGACGGAGCATAGCATTATGAATGCTTATGTGAAGCTCATCGAGGAGTCCGACCATTTTGTCTATATCGAGAATCAGTTCTTCATCAGCACTTGTGAGATCGACGGCAGAAAGATCGAGAATCTCATTGGCGATGCCTTGGTCGAGCGAATTGTCAGAGCAGCCAAGAATGAGGAAGCATGGCGCGCCGTGATCGTCATTCCCTTGATGCCAGGCTTCCAGAATACTGTGGACAGCGAAGGAGGAACAAGTGTGCGTCTCATCATGCAGTGTCAATACCGCAGTATCTGCCGTGGAGAGACTTCCATCTTTGGACGTCTTCGTGCATTGGGAATCGAGCCGGAGGACTATATCCAATTCTTCAGTCTCCGAGCTTGGGGCAAGATTGGCCCACAAAGCCAATTGGTCACGGAGCAGCTGTACATCCACGCAAAGTGTATGGTCGTGGATGACCGAGCTGCCATCATTGGATCAGCAAATATCAATGAGCGATCCATGCTGGGCTCGCGTGACTCCGAGGTTGCGTCCATCGTACGAGATACTGATATGATTCAGTCTACCATGAATGGCAAACCGTATCTTGTAGGACGATTCCCACACACACTTCGCATGCGTCTGATGCGCGAACATCTTGGAATCGACGTCGACGAGCTTTTGGAGCACGACTTCGCCACTGAAGAAGAGCTGCGGAAAATCCAGGTTGCCGAGGAAGAAGGACGCCCGCAGATCAAGGAGCAGGAAGGGCCAGATTCGGTCTCTTCCATGATTGAGCGACAAGATGAACGTGATATGATGGATCGTCGACATCGCATCCAAGACGAGTTCCTGTCACGCTCAGAGGCCATGCACAGTTTCAATCATGATGTTGACTGGGAACAGGGTAGCAATCCCAACCTGAAGAGCAACAGGAAACTCACTGCTGATCCACGTGTCACTGCAAACGCTGAGCACACTAAAGACGTTGATGGCGAAGGCGTTGACAATCTCAAATCCGCTGAAGAAGCTGGGCTGGGCGTTGCACGGGACTCACAGATGACACCTGATGGTAGAGAGGCTCTCCTTTCACCCATTGCTTCGGAAGGAAAAGGAACTATTACCGAGCCGAAGCCATCCCCGAAGCCTGCTCGAGTTGCGTCAACCCGTAAAGACGCCAAGCAAGGGTCATCAGTTGATACATCCAGAGGCTCTGAGGCTAACAACCACTCGGACAACCACTCCCACAATCACTCCCATGGCCATGGTGCTTCCGGGTCATCTAGCCGCGAGTCGGAGAATGGTAGCACAGGCTTGATGGTGTCCAAGGAAATATACGACACTTCCAGGTACGGCCAACCATTCGTTCCCGATCTGAATCGTATCTTTGTCGACAAGGATTGCATGAAAGACCCGGTGAATGATGCATTCTACCTCGACACTTGGCAGGCAGTTGCAGAGAAGAACACCAAGATTTTCCGATCTGTATTCCGTTGTATGCCAGACAGTGAGGTCAAGAATTGGAAGGAATACAAAGAATATGCCGCCTATGGCGAACGATTTGCGGAAATGCAAAGTAATAAGACTGCTTCGCAGTCCCAGCAAAAATCGTCAGGAGTTACATCCCCAGGCGCGGCATCAGTTGGTTCACCGACATCCGTTCTCAGTCCCAGAGCAGATGGATCAACCGTCGAGCCAAAGACTCCCCAGACAATCGATGAGAAGGCCGAACTAGGCAAATCCGAAACCTCAAAGACCGAGACCGAACGCCCACAGTCCGACGCCAACCAAGAAGCCCTTTCATCTATTGACGAGAAATCCGCTCTCAAGGTAGCATCTGACCCTCAACTAGTAAGCAATGCTACAAATGGAGGAAATGGCGTTTCCGCAGATGATTCCGAGAAACCTCGCTCCAACTCCGTGCACGTCGATTATTCCGAAGCCGTCAATCTAAACGCATCTCAATCCCGGAGACGCCGACGTAGAGGCACCACTATTGGCTCTAAGCGTGAATTCCACGCTTCCGACGACGTGATGGACTCTGACCGAGCAGAAGACCTTCTTAACAACGTCCAAGGCCATCTCATTCTCTGGCCCTATGACTGGTAAGCCTCCCCCTCCCTTCGTCCACCACTGTCCAATATACTAATTTACATCAATAGGCTCGAGAAAGAAGAACAAGGTGGAAACTGGCTATACGCTTTAGACCAAATTTCTCCTTTGGAAATCTAGTACGTGAAGTTCCCTCCCCGTTGTCCCCCCTACCCAATTTCAACTATCAGCATATTCTAACAATGATCACAGTAATTAATCTGGTCCACTTGCACCACATCGAATGGCGTCTTGACTTCAATCACACACAACCAGCATTCGTTAGTAATTTTGAAGCGCGTTAATTGCGAGCATTTCAATTTCTTCATTTTTAGGGCGGATAATATGATCCCTAGTTTCTTGAAATCGCTATTGCTGTTAGTATCCAGAGGCCCTGGTGGCGTTTCTGGTACCTCTTTTTGATCCGATTGAGCTATAGACAAAAAATAAGACTTAGTAATGCTTTATTCAGAAATTCAAGTATAGTAGTTACTGGTTCAACTGTATACGACCAAGATAAATTCCTTGTCGGTGGTTCTGCCGTGATTCTATCTGGCCTGGGGTCTGGTCTCATTTTGTTACGCTAGTGTATACACAAGCAGCACCGCAAGTGCAGAATACCCATTGCTTAGTAGCCTTCCAGCTTATAACACAGGCAGTCGTTTGACTGTCATCGACTGGGGTTGGTCAGTTAGATGATTAATACACTTGTGTATGTACAGGAGATCATGCAAGCCCAGGTAAGCTCGAAGCATCAAACCAAAAAGCAAGGGCAGAACCACCGGGACCAGCAATATCAAAAGATGAAGGGAAAGAAAAAGAAATACATTCAAATGATCATGGTATCCATAACATCAATCGTGATCGAACCCAAGCATAAACAATTAAAAAAAAGATACCAATAGCCGAAGGCAAGAGAAGATAATTCCAATCCAATCCATCCAAGTAACACCACAGAAAGGAATCATAGACAATATACATGCAAATTCAAGGTGTATATGTATGAAACGAACAAGAATCAACGAGGGGAATAAATCGTGGAAGACACTTTTGATTGGGGAGGGGTACATTAACCTGTAATGTATAAGGGAAGGCCATAAGCATGAGGGATGGTGAATGCAAAGAGGGAAGAAAATGATGAGTATAAGGGGGGAATCAGAAATCAAAGAGTCATGAAGGGTTATTGCTGGATCAGATCAGATCAGATCAAGCAGAAACAGGCTGTTGACCCTGATCCAGTTTCTCAGATTGACCATCAACACCATCCTCATCCTCATTCTCAACCTCATTTTTATTCTCAACCTCCCCTTCCTGATCATTCTCACTCAAAAGAATCTTCCCCTTAGAATGAATCGCATTCTTCAACGAATCAATATAAGTCCTAAACTTCACAATCTCCCTCAAAAGATACGAAGACTTTCTCTCCCAATTAGCCATAGCCTTCGCAGCATTCGGATGACGAGGCGAAAAGGCCAAATTCATCGCTGGTCTTAACTCATTATGTCGCTGTAAATCATCCTCCACATTCTTCACATACGACTGAAGAGCCTTTAACTGTTCTTCTTCTGTCAAATTAGACGCCACCATACTTTGTTGTGGTGGACTCCAATCACTTATATTCACGCGGTCTGCGGGTAATTTAGGTCGAACGGCACCAGTTCCCTGATCAATTGAACTTCGAATCGAACTCTGGATACTGGGTCTCGGTGCACCGGATGATGGTGGTGGTGACCGATTTTCGGAATTAATCAATGCGCTATTGACGACTGCGTCGCTCCATCCATATTCGATATTACTTATTCCCCCGACGAGGGGTTGTTTGGATAAACGTGCGCTCCAGTAATTTGCCGTTGATACGAATTCCCGAACAATTTCTGGCGTTCCTGCTTGGAAAAGATGGACTGCTCCGGTTGGTAGACTTAAAGCCCAGACATGGGGGCGGGATTTCGAGTATCCTGGTGGTGGAAGTGCGCTGGCGATGGTCTGTCGAAGCATGAATTTCCATATTTCGTCTGCATTTTCGGTCCAGTTTCCACCTCCAACGACTACACCACCGCGCTGTTTAGCTTTCATGCGCATTGATTTCGATGCATTGTTGAATGAGAAAAGTCGCATCCAGCCCTGTTGAATAACAGCAAAGCAATCGTTCCAATTTCGGTCTTTGGCGCGCTTGTCGACGGCATCCAAGTGATGCTTGTGTTTCACGCTACCTTCCTTAGCCCAGGGGGCACCAGCCAAGGCCAATGTCTCATCTTCAAGGAGAGGAGTTGTCCTCTCCGGCTCCTCAAAACTGTAGATTGAGGTTGCAGAATCCTCTCGGATGATTGCCTGACTGAGAGCATTGGCGAAACCAATTGATTGCTGATACTCTCCGCGGGGGAATTCGGAGCCAAAAGAATCCACGGATGCAGAGGTGAATTTACCCAATGAGTATTTGCTCCATGTGCTTGACGCGGTAGGACTCCAGACTGAGGATTGATCGTCCAGACTTGTTCTACTAGAACCCATCATAGACGGAGGGTATAGTCTGGCGCCCCGAGACCGTGGCTTGGATGACCAGCGTGCAGCACCGTGGCGAGAATCAGCTGATCGACCACGAGGAAAAATATCCGAGCCACTTTTGCTAATAGTGCTGGGACTTCTGCGGAGAGTGCTTGATGACGGGCCGAGGAAATTATTGGACGTCATGCGCGAAACTTCCTTTTCTGGGTGTGCGCCGTGAAGTGGAAGTCTTTCCTTCTGGATAGAGTTATAGAAATCCTTTAGCACACTTTCGACCTGCTGCTCCCAAGCTCTGACGGTCCCAGTAAATGGAGCGTTGACTAATGGACCAGCATCGCTATCTGCTGTGTTCCGTCCGGAATTGTCCAGCTCCTGCGATCTGCGACCGATATCAGAGGGGAAAGTAGGAGAGCGGGCGGAGGTTGGAGTGGGCACTGAGTCGGCGTTTGCAGGAGTCGTCTTAGAACGGTTGGCAGGACGGAGTGTTTCGAAGCCTTCTGGTGCTGCGTCCATGGCAACGCGGTGAATTGTTGGCAAGGTATTTCTGACAAACTGCGACTTGGTCATTTTTTGATCAATGTCGGCCAAATGCAGATCGGTGTTTAACAAGAGAAGCGAGTAGCAGATGGTGTGAACGACGTCTATAGATCTGTTAGCAAGACATGCTAAAGTACTAAAAAATTCCACGAGATTATGCTTACCAGTAGCCTTAAACCCATGGCTTGGGTTACAATCACACCATCGAGTTGAAAAGGCATCCAAAACCCGATCAACTTGCTGAGTTTCTCCCTTCAGCACCAAACGCTGACAAAGACTTCGGAGAGCCGCCAGGATATTGAGATTGGACCAGTTAAAGAGTCGCATATAAGCCTCACGTATAGTAGCTCGGTCAGGGTCACCAAGCCAAGCTGCGGCAGGCTCACTGCCTACAACCTCATCTTGACTATCAAAGAGCTTCTGCGCTTGTTCTCGATCGGCCGCAGAATGCCCATCTTCAACAGCTTCGCCAGGGCCATCCATCTTCTCCTCAGATTCGTCTTCAATAGCCTTGGGTTCTTCCGACTCTATCACAGGAGTATTGGATGCAGTTTGATAGTGAGAGACCTCCGAAGCAGCAGGTGATTCAGGAACACTATTCTCAGATGGGAGAATCAAGTATTTGGGTCCCACCAGACCATCTTCAGGTACGTCAGTCTTAGTGGAGATCTTAAGGTTTCGTGAGAAGTCTTCTACAACAGGTGACAGCATAGCCGGTGATGCTGGGTTTGTACCCTTCGCCTGCAAGGGGGAATCGGCAGATGCATCAGACTCCACCTCACTAGCTTTTGACGTATTGTCAGCGGTGCCACGATTGCTTGCTAGCGGTGAGCGATCCTGTCCGCGGGATGAAGCCGGGGGCTGAAGGTTTGACTTCGTCTTTGATCCACCTCCAGGAGCCGAGACACTTTCTCTTGGCTTTTGTGTTTGCAAGGACATTGCTTCACGAGCCAATTTACTGCCTTCACGGTTCTCCTTCTGGTCCGGATGAGCAGGAGTACCGTCTGCTAGATAAGGATCCATCACTTGTCGCAAGCTACTAACTGGGCTTGGCTCGGGTTTCATATCCAGAGCATTTGACACAAGATTCTGGGGTATAGCAATCGGCGGCGGGACATTATCAACCACGGACTTCTTGCGACGTCTGAAGAATGATGATTTCTGCTTGACCAAGTGAGGGGGGCCTTCACGAGTAGCTGGGGCTGTTCCAGCCGAGCTCTTAGGTGGTTGCTGTCTGCGGGCCTTAAGGTTGGGTGTAGCTGCAAGACTAGATTCCTTCTGATCAACCTCTTGCACATATGATAGATCATTGCTGTTGGAGGCTGGAGAATCTGTCGGGTTTGGCGATGAAGTCTTCCCAGATCCAAAGACTCGGCGGAAGAAGCCAGGACGTTCTTTGGACGCGCTTGGAGGGTTGTTGGTATTGCTGTTGGTTGCTGTGATGACAGTCGTCGTGGCCATTGCTGTAGGTTCTGGCTGCGGGAAAGCAGGTTTATTGTATGATATAGTCGGACTCGGGGCAGGCGGATCGGATGAACCTGTAATGGCCGGTGGCATATCAAGATCATTTTCGGCGGGCAAGTGAAATTCGCTATCCCGGCCTTTCAACGTGCTTGTGCCGATGTTATCAGGGCGGGTTTTTCGGACCTGGGGTGCTTGAGCAGATTTCATGCTGTTTCGCCGTGATGCGACAGGCGTTCGTGATGCAGGAGCGTTTGGAGTCCTATAATCCTGGGCTTTCCGAGGTCCAGCCGGAATACTCGGTGTCGGAGCCGCATCGTCATCGTAAAAGGTGTCCTGGCCTGGGTTGTGATCGGAGTATGGCATGAACGCTTTCTGAGGACCGCAATCGAAACTCTCGGAGCGCCGATCCATACCTGCTGAATCTGCTCGCGTCCTAGGCATTGTATAGGTATAATCTGCAGTCGAAGTGCTTCCCTTGCTACCTTTTCGTACATCATTTGAACGTGGCATAGTTCCAGCACCCGATCGAGTGCTCATGGCATCGCCCCGAGCACTGCCCACCCTCCTTGGTGCCGTCTGATAATTCGAACTACTGTTGCTTCGGCGACCCCTGGCTGTTATCGTAGCATAGCGGCTGCTACTATCATCGTATGGATAGTCGGCCTCAGAAGAGACCGAGGAAGAAAACGTGTGGCCGCGGTACCGTCCATGGGATGATTCAGTCTCGAAGGCGGAATTAAACAATCTGTAATCATCTAGTACTGACGAAGACGGGGCGAATTGGTCAAGCGAGAGTAACATATTATCAACGATTGATGTTCGAGCCGCATGGTTGGGAGACAGGGATAGGTCATGAGGATCTCGTTCATCTCCCGACTCGCTCGTCCCTGGTGCATTGTCGAGGGTAGCTGCAGTTTCCGGGAAAGCGTCGCGGATAGACGGACGGTTATATGATCGCTTTGGTCTATAAGTACTCGCAGTCTGAGAAGGAGGGGTTCGAGGAGGGGAGCCGGCAGCATATGCGTCGCGCTGCTGAGACATTGTCACTGACAACGCGGGTTAGTTTTTGTGTCTGTAGTATCGATTGAAAAAAAGGGATGAGGAGTCAAATGCTTGCATCTTGATCCTCACAAGGGATCATGATAAGCACTGGACTGCCACGTACCAACAATGCCAATGCCCAAGAGTCGAGGGATCGGAGAGATCGTTGCCCGAAAATGGAGGTGGGCTGGACCAGTTGCAGAGCTGGACTCGCTGAACCAAAATCAGCGGGCACGGGGAATTGAAATTCTAGATTGTCATTGCATATCCGGGACGACGCAAGGAGAAAATCCTTGGTGAAAAGGCGGAGGAGTGGTGAAAGTTGAGAGAGTTGATTGATAACCAGACTGGATGGGAAGAGAAGAGGAACCCGGGGAACTCCTGAACGGTCGAAAGTATCCGCACTGGTGGGACTCACTTTTTAAGTTCAATAATCAATCAGCAAATACAGAATAGCCAGGGGATATTCATAGTAGAAAACAAAATTGAAGTGAATAAATTTGGAATAATGAAAACTCCGTAGTCTGTCAGAAATAATGATGGGCGAAACAGGGGGATGGTCCAGGATTGTCCCTGAGCTCCATCTGCATTTGCATTCAGGGGTTGATGTGTTGGCAGTCGGGATTTATAGTACTAGATATGCACTGCACAGGATATGGACTGAGTGATTGAATAAATTGGAATGAATATTACTTAACCATTGCTATCTGCTTGATTCTCTCAACTCGTCCAAACTCTCATGGATAACTTTCTGACTCCTCTTAAACTGGTGGAGTTCAAGTGGAGTAAATTGCCCAGTCGTGCGTCCAGGCTGATTTACATGCAGGTGATGCATCAGTCCTTCTATGTACACACATTACTATGTATGTATGCATGTACATAGTACACTGGCAGTGTCTAAAGGGTATTCATTAGTGATGGATCCATATTCAATATATGATGATCAGATATTCTTCTGTGTTTTTGTAGTAACTACTGTCTGTTGAGTTGTACATACATCTGGTAACTAGTTATTGACTAACTAAATATGTAATTATACGAAGTTGGAGTTACCGCTGGCAGTAGATCTTCAATATCTATACTACTTAGCTAGATATCTAGTTAGTACCCCGAGGACTTAAACTTCTAATAACTTATATAATACCAACTAGTTTACAAAGTACAAGATCATACTAAAGAGCAGAGTCCATAAATGACAGTATTGACTACTGCTAGGTAGCAGCAGTATTGCATTCGGATATGTCAATTTCACACTATTCAGTCAATCCATCCACTGACAACATACATTATACAAATTAATATCACTGATTAGCCCCTAGGACATATACTATTCACTCCACACTCTTCTTTATTATAAAATATTCGGCTTTAATCTACTCTTTATACTATGTAGTCAAACCGAATACTGATTTATACTGGCAGAATTAAGCGGTGAAAGATGACATAACCCCGACACGTCCTCCTTACAAGCCAACAAGCCAACAAACCCAAACTATTCCAACTATTCAACGTGAATGTACGTAAATGTACATTGTCACTACCGTTCCTGACCAGAACGGCGATAATGAACCCGCACATCTCTGTTCCTCGCCAACATGCCGGTCCGGCCAATTTCGGCTCAACCCCCCGTCGCGGGTCTAGCGTGCGAATGCCGCGCTTCTTCAAGAGGTATGGCCCGATTCGAGTCTCTGAGAATCTGGGGAAGAGGAGACGAGAGGGAGATTATAGATCCATCAGCTGATCACATATTTCATATACAAGGCTTTTCAAATTCCCCCAGATGGACTTTGAAATGGCCATCTGGGAAATGACCTCTTTACTCATTGCTCCGAAGAAGGTGTTCAAATCCATATATTACCATGTAAGTTGACTTGAACACCCGCAACCGACAATCCAATACTAACTCTTTTTATGTAGAAACGTATGTTTTCGCGCCAAGCAATATCGAATGTTCAATATCTCCTCCACTTCCTTAAACGCTGACCGATATAAACCCCAGAAACCAAAAACACATGGCATCGCCCTGACCCATCATTCACCTATCTCCTCTCTTTCTTCCTTCTTCTCACAGCTTTCGCCTGGGGTCTCGCATACACACCCTCCTTTGGAGCGATTCTCCGCCTTTCCTTACTATTCATCTTCTTGCATTTCATCGGATCATCGCTATTCGTTTCAACTATCGGGTATTTTGTCATCGGTCGACTCTTCGGTCCCAATGGTGCCGCCGCCTCTTTGACCGGGTTCCGCGGTTCTCGAGGTCGTCGCCGAGGTGCGGCACAAGGTCTTTTCATGCAACCCGGCGAAAAAGATCAATTGGAATTTGGATACTGCTTTGATGTACGTCTACTCCCTCTTCTAGCTTCCCCGCTCAAAGAACGAAAGAAGGGGAAGTGAGAGATAAAAGACTAACCCAGTTGCATATAGGTATCCAATCGCGCCTTTTTCCCTCTTTACCTCCACCTATACGTCATTCAATTTTTGCTTCTTCCTCTTCTCACTCACACTCCGACAAATTTCCTGGCCACTTTCCTCGGAAACACCCTTTATCTCTCCGCTTTGATCTACTACACCTACATTACTTTCCTGGGTTACAATGCTCTACCTTTCTTGCATAACACGGAGCTACTTCTGATTCCCATTTTGATATTCGCCCTTCTCTGGTTTATCAGCTTGATTGCTGGCTGGGGCATTGTCATGGACGGTTGGGGTGTCGAGGGGTTGTTCTGGGGAGTATAGAGGTAAATCTACCTCCAGAGCTCCTAACTTTGGTTGGTACATACACAGCCTTGGGTGACCGCTGAATCCTTCCACTCCAACACTTCAACACTCCCACCTTGGGGGCAGTTTATGTTCCCATGTACGAACCCTATCTCCTTTCTCTTTTCCTTTCCTTTCTTGATATCTCCTGGCTATGCATCGAAGAGAATAATTCATGTCTCTTAATTGTGATTACGGCGGCGTCGGTGTACATGGTTTTCATCTATAGGACCAGGCATATTTCCATTCTCCCTCCCTCCATGTGTTATAGATCACAATATCCACAAAATGATTTTATTTACTCTTGTCTATCATCCCAATCTTAAATATGTATAAGATCATCATTTAGATCCATCTTATCTCACCTCATCTCATATCACCCCGACAATAATGCTCTATTTCTTCTTATTCCCACCTTTCTTCCCCTTCCCAGCCGCCCCCTTCAACCTCTCCTCACGTTCCTTCATCGCCGCAGCCCGCTGTTTAGCCTGTTCCTCTCTCTCCTCCTTCTCAGCCAACTTCCTCTCCCTCTCCGCCTCACGCTGTTCCCTAACAATCGCCAACCTCGCAAGATCAGACCGAGCCTCCTCAGTCTTCCCCTCAGCATGTAACTTCAAATACCGCTCCCGCGCCTGTTGCGCCTCAATCGCCTCCCGCTCTCTCCGCGAAAGTTGCGAAAGATCCTTCACAACCTTCTTAGGTTTCTCCTCGTCATCATCGTCGTTCTTCACCAACTGCGAGCGCGATTTGGCGGTGTGATTGGGATTTGCGGGGAGGTCTTCGTCTTCTTCTTCGTCTTCTGAACCTGAGGGTGGTAGGTCTCCTGGTTGAGCGGCTGCTTTCTGACGTCTTGCGAGAGCGGCTTGTTTTTTAGCCTTTGCGGCTGCACGACGGGCTTCGCGGGTTTGTTCCTCTGAAGTATTTGCTTGGGCGTTTGTGGTTTCTGCGTCGGAGCTCTCCTCTTCGGAACTCTCTTCCTCTGATGATTCTTCACCGCTAGATGAGGGGACGTCATCGTTAGGGTCCTAATGAAGGAGCTGATTAGATTCCGTCTTGGATTTCTCTTTGGTGGAATGGAATTGAAAGGAACGAGATGTCATTCCATCATCGTCTTGATTTGATATAGGGTGAAAAACTTACGCGCCAGAGACCAACTGGGTTTCCGTCTTTATCGGTGGGTTGTACATCACGACTGAACTTCTTGCCTCCTACAATGCGTCTTGAATGAGTGAATGTGTTCGGGGATTGCTGGATCTCGAGCGTGCGATCATACCTCCACGCGAGGGCTTGGAGAACTTTCCTCCACGACCGCGGGGCGCCATGATGATTTCTTTGTACGGTAGGAAGTGGATTTTGCTTGAGATAGGTTGATCTGATCGTTGAAGTCTCTATGGCTGTTCGGGTTCTGTCAGCGTCTGCTTTGAGTCACCATGAATCAGGCGGGCAAATCGAATGGAGGGGCAAAGTGGGGGAATTAATGTGTGGACAAGACGATGAGAAATATGCCAAGAGGGATGAAATAGACTCGACGATACACACTGTACAATGAAACTTATACTGACCTTCAAATGTAAAGTACCAGAGAAGAAAAGAATTGGTGGAAAAGTTGACGAGTCATCGAACTGGAATTAATCAGGGCGGGGGGAGCTTCCCGAGGTTTGACCTCCACTCTGTTCGATTCTACTGTATACATATACTAACTATCGAAAACATCCATGCAAGGGGTTCATTTATGTTCTTATTGTACTAAGTAATTAGTTGGTACAGTATATACTGTTATACTCGAGCTCTGCCCGTGCCTACTTTGACAATTCGAGCTCCAATCAAGGTGAGTGTTCCTGCGATGATGGCACTGCCCATGAACATCTGCGCATAAAGATAGCCTCCATCATCCAGCTGGACCAGAGCTCCTGCAATGGGGGACCCAATCAATGCAGCCACTGCAACAACACTGAGGACCATTCCCATCCGTACACCGGTCTTCTTCATATCGGTCGTGAGTGTACTCAAGGTAGCAGGGAACAAGGATTGGATACCTGCGGCAGTGAGGCCATAAAACACCGCGAATGCCCATAAACCGGACATGTTCTTCACAGCAGCCCAACAAAAGGCAACTAGAGCAGTTGCAGCACTGAAAGGAATCAACAGATTCAACGGTCCAGTAAATTGATCAGCCAAAAAGTTGGGAATCAATCGACCAACAAGACCAACACCATTCATCACCATCAAAAGATCGATAGAAATGGTCTGTCCCACCCCAATGATATTGCGACTGAAACTGCCAACATAAAAGAAAGCAACATACAAGCCCCAGAAATTGAGAAACATCCCAACCGCGAAGAGCAAGTAAGATGGTTCTTTAAAAGCCGCCCATTCAACAAGAGGACCACTCTTCCTCGGAGGCAAACGTTGTTTGAAAAACACCAAGCAAGGAATCAACGTCGCCACAGAAATGAAACCCAACACTCGCATCGTCCATCCGTATCCAATACGAGGTAACAATCTCATCACAACAGCCGGAAATACCAAACCACCCGTCGCCGAACCAGAAGCCACCAAACCAAGGGCAATCCCCCTTCTCCGAACAAAATAAGTCGAAATCAGCGCAAGAGTTGGACAAAACATCAATCCACACCCAATCCCCTGTCCCAATCCCTGTGCCAGAAAAAGCTGCCAATACTGCGTACACAAGGAAGTCATGAAAATACAAAAACATTCCAGCGTCGCTCCAACAATCAACGTAAATCGAAAGTATCCGGCATCAGTCGCACGACCAGAGAATGTCCCAATAAAGAAAAGAAGAAAGATCTGTATACTCCCCACCCAAGAAATATCAGATGGTGGTCGATTCAACGTCGAAGTATAATATGTCTGAAATACTCCAAAACTATTAATATACCCCCAAGTATTGAAGATAATCAAATGACCCAGTGCAACCTGCGTCCAAGCTTGCAAACCTCCATCAGGTGGTGGTCCCAAATCTTTCCCAGAATCTCTCGTTCGAACAACGGATAATGTGCGTGCGATGGCGCTGGTGTTTGTCGGTACGTGGGTGAGATCATTTGGTGAGTCGGAATCCTCGTCGGATGAGGTACCGTGATGTGAATTTGCCTCGAGTGAACGAGGATCATGTTTATCGGAGACAGGGAAGTTTCTTTCTTCGACTAGACTGCGTCTATTCTTTTCTTGGGATATATATTCCGCCATTGTGAATAATAACAAGTTGTTATTCCTAAAATTCCAATTGGAAGATAGGATAGCCTTCAGGATCGAAATTGTCGGGAGTGTTGTTTGAGTGGGAGTAACCACGGACAATCGTCTATCATGTCTTTTGCTCTGCTTCTGCTTCTGCTCTGCTTCGAGGGAATATAATAAAATTGAAATGCAGAGATTGTGAGAGAGTCAAGCCAGAAAGCAAAGAAAGAGAGGAGAATCGAGTCAACTCGAGTCAGACTGGAGAAGTACAGCACGTCAATCAGCAAGTTAGCAAAGCAAAAACCGGTAAAAATAAGAAACCCCGACCCTGAACTGACTCACTAACACCGACCCACTATCAAAAATCTCCAAAAAAATTGTTCAAAACGAGAAAGAATTACCAACGGCCTTTACGCCGATTCAGTGAGTGGTCATCGGTAATTCGCACAGATTGCCGAGTCCAGGACGTTCTCGTGCCGAAGCCACATCCGACGGATCCACTGAAAATACCCTATGATATTGAAGATACCAGCATGGGTGCTTCATCTAGGGTCAGCTGTACAGTAGTATACCCCAGGGTATACAATATCAGATGCAGATACATGTGGATTTGTATACTCTCCACTCCACTAATCTAATCACGCCATCCCCACGGGGATTGAGAGAATTACTGTACGCACTGCGTATGTACTCGGGACGCCACCCGAGAACCGGATGTCTCGGATTCATCGGGATAAATTTATATTGTTTTCAAGTCTACGTCTTTAGAAATTCAAAGCTTATGCATCTATGTCGAATTATAACACCAGAAACGAAACGAAACGAAACGAAAAGAAGAACCCGAATGCCAATGAAAGTATGAAAAAGGAGGAACTTTGACCAGGACCAAGTCCAATATGCGCCGGTAACACCCCCGGAAAATTCAATTGGAAGTCAAAAATAAAAAGGAACAATAACAGAATTGCCAAAGTGTTAAAAGAAAAAGGAGAACACCTTTGATGGTCCATTCGTATACGTGCATGTTGATCATGTAGGGGAGGAGTGTAGTGTGCTGTACCTCTGTAATGTAGCTAAGAAGCCCAAGCTCTCAGCCGACATCTCGGAAGGGAAAAGTGTCATGTCAAGACCGGGCGCAATTAAGATCGGTCCGATTGGAATGAGTTTATGTTTCAGTGATCTTGGTTCGAGCTGCTATTGAGCAACTGAAGTGTACCAATGACATCTGCCGGCTCAAGTAGGTGCCAGCTGGCATCGGTTTGTTTCGAGCTGGCGCCCACTGTAACCGAGTAAACATGATCTTGTTGTAGACTGGATTTCTTAAGGGCGCGGAACATGTCTAGAATTATTGTTAGAATCGGGAGAGGGCTTAGAAAAAAATGAGTTGAATCAGTTGGGATATCCCTTCACATACCTTCATCCGTGAAATCATCGCCCAGACACAAGACAAATTCAGGCGCCTTTCCGGGCTCGCTTCCATATTCGTTCACTAATCGTGTAGCGATGAAACCCTTGTTGACAAATGTCGGTCGTACCTCCAGATTGGCCTTTCCGGCCATCACCTCCACGTCCCATTTTTTGGCGACAGTATCCTCAAGGGCCTTGCGACACTCGCGAGCCTGGAAGGCTCCGTACTCTGGATCAGCCCGACGATAATGCCATGTTAAGGCCACGCGTTTCCTTTCGATGAACGACCCTTGTGTTCGTTCTGTATAGTGTTGGAAAACTTCGATAACTTCCTTTTGCCATGCCATATTCGTCTGCGCCGCCAAGTTCTCCCAATCATCCGACCGAGGCTGTCGGATAAAGCAACCGTGCTCTGCGCTAAGTCCTAACTCAGGGATATGGCCCATCCACTCATCCAAAAAGGCCTGATCTCTTCCACTGATGATCCAGACTGCATTTCGTGGATCTGCTGAAAGACTCTTGAGGGTGCGCAGGACCCTATCAGATGGAATCGCTGCTTGCGGGTCCTTCACGATAGGCGTGAGAGTTCCATCATAATCAAACATAAATAGACGGCGACGAGCTTTGCGGTATTGTTTGATGAGCTTGGCTCTATCAAGTGCGGGTGTGGCAACTGATTGATCGAAGGATGAAAGATTCGTAAGCAAACGATTCAGGAACTGTCGTGACCAGGATGCAACTGTGTTGGTAATAACGTGTTTATAGAGTTTTAGATGTTGGTCCTTGCGTTGCTCAGCGGGCATCTGCAGGGCCTTGTCAATAGCACCAGCGACACCTACCAAGTCCCACGGGTTAATGTGGATGGCACTGGGCAGGGTACCCGCAGTACCTGAGAATTCTGAGAGAATTAGTGGACTATGGTTGGTCTGCTGGCAAACAATGTATTCGAGACTTGTTGTGTTCATGCCATCCCGGACTGTGGTAATGAGACCGACATCAGCCACGCGGAGAAGTGCAAAGTATTCCCGCTGTGACAGATATTGCGGATAATATTGAACAGGCGAGAAGCTCAATGAGCCAAAACGCCCGTTGATCGTCGATACCAAGTTGGAAATTTGGCCAGCGATCTTGTTCTCTGGATCCTCTTTCTCTTCTTCCACGCTGGTAGGGCTTGTAACTTGGATGAGCACAACTTTATCGCGCCATTCGGGATATCGCTCCAGAAATACTTCAAATGCTTGCAGTTTCTGTGCAACTCCTCGAACACTATCCAGTCGGTCACGACCGACAATGATCTTTTTCCCTCCATATAGTTTGCGAATACCTGCCACTGCCGTCTCAATCTCAGAGGATCCAAATGCAGCCCTTTGAATAGCACGAGCATCGATTCCAATAGGAAAGACATCCACGGCAACATGTGCACCATATGCATCCACACCAGCTGAATTAGAGTCGAAGCCCAGCACTCTCGTGCAGCATGAAGAGAAGTGTCGAGAGTAAGAGAAGGTTTGGAATCCAATCATGTTGGCGCCAAGAACCCCGGTCAGAATCTCTTTGCGCTTGGCAAGGCAACGCACAAATTCACTGCTGGGGAAGGGCGAGTGGAGGAAGAATCCTATGTAGATGTTGGGGATCCGTTGGCGCAATAACCCTGGAAGAAGAAACAGGTGGTAGTCATGGATCCACACGACATCTCCTTCTTGGTATTCCGCCGCAATACGATCTGCGAACAATTGGTTCAGGCGAGTGTAATCGGACCACCAACGCCGCTCGGAGCGTCCATCTGTCGGTCCATGCTGCTTGTAGTGCAAAAGCGGGTACAACTCTCTCTCGGCATATCTTCGCCACCGACCTTGGTCCTTCAGTAAGATGGTATCTTCAGGTTCCTCTTGAGCATCTGATAACCAGACAGGCAAGATTTTACCATATCTTCCAGTTTTGAGCTGTTGATCAAGTGCTTCTCGCTCTTTTCTGCGAACGCTGATACCATCAACCAGTGGGTTTGAAGGCGGCTGCTGGCTCGCATCGACGGGGACTGGAGCAGCCGCTTTATTGACAGGAATGGGAATGCTAGCATTGTTGGAGGTTGGAGGCAGTTGACCTGCAACGTTGGCAGGAATTTGTTGCATGGGAGTCTTGGTCTCTAAAATCGGTTCAACTTCTCCGGTCCATCCCACTAGAATATGTTCCCAATGGGTTTCATCTGATGCCAAATGAGCAAACGAATCAAACAAGGCCGATGTCCCGGACCGAGGTTTTACAATCTGTTTTATATAAGAAAAGTCAGTTTCTGCTCTTCTCGTCTATCAATAAAAAAAGAATATGAGAATATGAGAGCATACCCAGTCAGAGCCTGCTTTGAAGTGAAGTTTGTGAGGGATACAGAAAGCTGCACTGATCACACGACCACTCAAACGTAGCCCTGGATGTTCTTCCCGCGGATCGATACCAGGTGACATTGGCGATGATGGGCCTGTCAAACTTAAACGACGAAGTAGATCCTCTCCTGCAGATATCTTTCTTTGATGTTCAGTCTTCGATGAGGCTGAATGTGATGGATCCATTGGCTCAGTCTTGGACCCTGGGATGTTGGCGAAGTATGAAGCCGCGTCACTATCAACTGGATAGGTCTTATCCGCGTCTAAGCTCGGAGTGGCAACCGAAGCTCTGGAGTATGCCTGGTGCTGAAATGCTTGTAGTCCTGGTCCAACAAGCACCGGGTTTGGCTGCCCATCAGGCACACGCGTGGGGCTCGATGATTCAGACATGGTGTGGAGGGGTTGATGGTGAGGAACGAGCAGGTTTCCCGGCGATTGACTGCGCTAGTCGTCAGCACAACTGCAATTGTCTTATGACCATTCTCGAAATCCCAAATTGCCCAATTCCCGAAACCCAAAAAAGCGTTGCTAATGGATTCATTCACGTACCTCGGAGCAAGACGGAGGGGCCGAGGGAGTATATCGACACAAAATATCGGGGACTAGGGGCGTGCGAGAGCCATGGATAATCAAAAAGATAAGACCACAAGTTTCAAACAAAAAAGCCAAGGGCTAATTGGAGGAGGGGGTTGTTGAGGAGGGAAGGTTGTTGGAGGGGCAAGCGGTGAGATACACTGGGACCGCCGTCCAAAACAGGAACTGACGCTATAGGGATGACGTTGATAACACGAGGCCGTTGCGATATTGACGAGAGAAAATGTCACAAGCAGTTTTTACCAAGAAATTATGATAACTGAAGGCTTAGTGACACTTTAAACTCAATATAGACAAAATTTTTAGCACTACCTATATCGCTTTCGTGCTAGTCTCGTCGGTATTCTTAGAAATCATCCCGCATTGGGATTGATTATGGCGGCCTCAGGCCAGACAGACAGCCTAATGTGGTTCTCCGCCCGCGTTCCGCGATTGGTAGAACTTCAACCTCTCATCCTCAATCTTGCCATGCTACTAAGCTAATCTACACTGCTATGCGGCTATCAAGCCCTCGATGCTCGCGCATTTCCTTTCAAAGTCCCCGCAAGATTCGTGTGACGACCTCGCCGACTCAAAATCCCGATGTCTTTGCCAATAGTCTCCAAAAAACATTAGACGCCCACCGGACCTCGAATCGAGCTCGTCTTATACGTAAGGTATATCCTCGAACACCCCCGGCGGGACTTTGGCGGCCGGAGATCCCTCTTGAGAGTCGTCCACAACACCAGCCAGCTTCACCATCGGCACCTGCAGAAAATGTCGTCGAGCCGGTAGTTGAAGAGACCTTAGGTCGACGACGTCGTGGCTTTCAAAACAGAGATGCTGCTATCCAGCCGAATCCCAACCCGCATGAAGACGCCCTCATCCGGAGCTCTGGATCTACTTTTAATAATGATGATGATGATGATGATGCTCGGAACGCTCCCTGGTTAAGGTATATGTCTGCTTCCGATGCCGCAGATAATGCTACCACCTTCCTGAATAGGGAGATTCTCGCTCTAGAGCGTTATTTGACCCCAACCTCTCAAGAACAAGCCTGTATCGACCAATTGAGTGCACATGTCTTCAGCCTCTTAAACCCAATTGTTCCTCATCCGCCGCAACTCATCGGCTCTCGCAAGATTGGGCTAGCATTAGCACACTCAGACCTTAATTTCTTTCTACCATTCGACGACTTGCCACGAAGTCCAGATCGACTCCGAAAGCCCAGTCCGACACGGCCTCAAATTCAAGATGCACACTTGGATCTTCTCCGCCATATTGAAATTCTCTTCAAAGAGGGTCCATCTTTTGGCAACATTCAGCTTTCTGGGAAGCGACGCCCTGTCCTCGCAGCTCGCCATCAAACCACAGGACTATTACTACGTTTCCACTGTGGTGAAAGCACTCCGGAGATCATGAAATACATGAGAAACTACATGAATCAATACCCCACACTCCATTCCTTGTATATAGCAACCCGAGCCTTGCTTGAAGCTCGTGGCATATTCGGACCTGCTCATGCAGGGATCAGGTCCGATGCCTTGGTCATGCTTTTAGTTGCCTTTTTCAAACTCAAAATTGACCTAATCTCAGCGCCACTGAATGTTGCAGACCAGTTTCTCAGGTTCTTAAGATTCTACGGCACAGAGGTCGAACTTCAATCCTTGGGTGTCTCGGTCGAACCGCCGGGGCTATTTGGCCCTGAAAAAACGCATGAGGCTGATAAAGGGTATGCGGAATCCTCGCTCAGACGTGGCCAACGGTCTCTTATCAACGCCAAAAGAACTGCGGTCTCTCGAGGTAACATGCCAGCAGGCCAAAGGCTATGCATTCAGGATCCCACACATCATATGAACGACCTGGGTCGCTCCTGTATCCGGACAGCCGAGCTACAAAATATTTTTGCCACTGCCTATCAACAGCTCTATGATGCGACTAGCAGTTGGAATAATGCGGAGGGAACGCAGTCATCAATTCTCGGCATAGCACTCCGGGCAGATTTTGATCCGTTGAATACGTTTCGAGAGCGGCTGGTATCCAATAACCAGCATATATGACAATCTAATTCACATCTGGAGGAGAGAGAGAATAATCTTGTACATTATAGATACCCTGCATAGCAATATATCCCCAACTCTTGTATTTCTAACTCTGATTCGCCCTAAATTGTATATACACACGGCAGTAGCCTTATTTCTTACGTAGTGGCAATAGGCTTCTTCCAATTATAGGAGTGGCAATAAGCGATGCTGACTGCCATCAGGCCGTGACGATACGGCAAGCTCAACCTTGGAACTTGCCCAAACAGGAACCCTGGAAACCCTTCAAATTGGCAGGAACCCGAGGGTTGTTCCTGCCGTGGTTGAACTTCTCCCCTTTAGGCTTTTTGTTTTCTTTCACAACGAGATTCCTCCAAAAGCTTCAACCATTTCACCATCTCCATTTGAAATGAGACCTATCATCAATTGCTGTCTCTCAGGCCTGTCGCTCATTTGCTAGTCATTGTGGGTATCGTACAGCAAGGTGGGGACTCAAAACACGCTTGGGCGCCGTCACCATGTCGACCAAGACCCCAGTGACAACACCTTCGATCGTCACAGGCCCGCTCGAGGTGCGCATCCCCTCCTCTCATGAGTCTGGCGCATTCTTTACCCCAGACGAACTTTCGCCCCTGGATGCCTATTTTTGCGACTTCGACTACTTCATGGCCGAGGACGCGCGGGGGGCTAACCCCCCGAGTACTGTCGACGACTCGATAACGTCCACAAACGAAGCTCACGATGCCCAAGATAACACAACAACGACCGCGCTCACCCACGAAGGAGAATCCGATGATATCGACTTTACCACTTCGACCTTTCCGAACCCTGAGGATACTAGTGTTCTTCCTCCCTTGACTGATCGCGACGATAGCAGTTTATTCCCCTTGTCAAGTGAAAATGGCGATCACGAACGAGTCAACAATCAAACCCTGATAGAAGAAAATGAGATGCGCCGAAAGCTGATGGACGTGGAATCAAGCTTTTTACCAGAACCATCGACGATTGAGGTTGCCCCTACTGGACCAACAGCTGGCGCAGATGATACCTATCTGGTCGGAGTGGAAGGTGGCCAAGATTGCAACGCGGACGGACAAAACGAATCATCTCAATTTTCTTTCCTTACACCATCGGAGGACTACCAACATACCGAGCAAGGACCAGCTGGCTCCACTCAACATACGGAGTCGGGGAAAGGACGCGAAGATACTGATTATAACACTGATCACGTTCCGGCATACGGCGCACAACATAGTGAAAACGATTCGACTTTCGATTCGCTCGCTTCGTCACCCTCAGCAGCTGCCACATTTCGAAGTACCTTTCACGATCGGAGTAACTCGTCCGGAAATGCTCCTCAGGTCGGACAATACTCCCACGACGAACCATCTTTCATCAGCCGGATGTCCCAAGCGGAAAATGAGTCGCAGCTCACGCCCTCCAAACTTGGTCAAAGCTCTCGCAGCATTTCCCCAGGGCCGTTAAGACTTTTCAGTGATCAAGGCGGTAGCATCGCTAGCAGAAGGTCAAGTCGACCGAAATACTTGACCAGCCGTCAATCTGCTAATCGCCTATCTCACTCCTCAATCACCAGCAACAACACCGAAACAACCCACAGTGATGCGACCTTGGGTGCTGACTTTGCGCTTCAATCCGGGGGCGCTACACCCGAGAATTGGAGCAGTCTCAATGCGGGGGGTCGCTCTCATATGACGCGGACAACCAGTCTTGGAAGTATGGCATCCGGTGTGTCGGGCTTCAGTGAGGAGAATCCATTTGATAGGCGCAATACGACTGGACCTGCAGATGGTGGCTTGCAGACCTTGGAAGAGGAAGGTTCCCCACGATCGTCCAGACAAGCCCCAGCAGAGGAGACAGGCCCTGTTACTCCCAAGGCTAAGCCACAGAATGCTTTCCCTAGTGATACTGTGATTGCAGAGCGTGTAAAAGGCATTCAGATGCCCAGTACCTTTGTTCAAAAATTTCGAGAAGACTATGGCAACTCAGGTCCGTCTCCTGAAAAAAGAACGGGCGCTGCAACCCCTGCATTTGGGCGAAGTGGCCGCAATATGACCTTGAAGGAGCAAAGCAGTACCATTGACCGTCTCTCAAAGGAGAACTTTGACTTGAAGATGCGGATCCATTTCCTCAATGAAGCGCTGAACAAACGATCTGAGGAGGGGATCAAAGAAATGATCTCGGAAAATGTCGAACTCAAGTCTGATAAATTGAAGCTCCAGAAAGATAATCAGAGCTTGCGGCGCAAAATCCGCGACCTAGAAAAGCAAATGAAGGATCAGCAATCCGATAAAGATTCCATGGTCAACCACGATCCTGAAGCTTCGGAAGATGACCGCGACTCAGCTCAAGATGGAGAAGTGATCTTCTTGCGCGAGCGTGTCGAAACCTATGAGATCGAGATTGAGCGTTTAAGATCAGAGAGCATTGCCAGAGAAAGCGAGAAGCGCCGCCTCGCAGAAATTGTCAAGTCTTTGAATGACACCCGAACAGGAGAATCGGATGCGGGTGCAAGGGAAGAAAGGGTAAGCTTTGAATACATGCTTTGTCTTTTGGGCTGGCTGACAAATTGTGCATCAGGACATGTGGAAAGATATGCTAGAAGCAGAGACTGCTGCGCGTGAGCAAGCCGAAGAGGAGAACCGCAAACTCCGAGACGAATCAATCCGCCTTCGCAGTGAGATCTATACGGCTACAGGCATTCCGAAAGCGGGCCAAGAACGAGGTGGCTCGACTGTCTCATACTACTCTGAGAGAGAGGCCAATCGTGGCCCTCTAACGAGCACGTCTCACGGTACCCTGATGGTTGAGCTCGAACTTCTGAAGCAGGAGAACGCCGAACTGAGAAAAGAAGTGAGCGCACAAACCTCGATGCTGACATCTCGCAACCGAGAAAAGGAGCGTCTTTACCAAGAGATAGAAGAATTGAAACTTGGCCACCGACGAGACGGTGGCCGCTCCGTTGCTGGGGACAGTATATTCGACCGATCTGCTTCGCGTGCTCAAGCACGACCATCTTCTGAGCCTAGTGATGCAACTGGGGTCTCCCGCGAAGATATGGATCGTGAAGAACTTGAGGCCAGGAATGGACAATTACGCGACCAATTGTCGACTCTTAAGCTGGAGAACCAAGGCATCCGAGCCCAACTAGAGGATTACATGGGCGAACTAGAGGCCCTCGACAAAGCTTATCAAGCCGACGTCGATCAAGCAGAAGAAGAAATTCAAAGCCTTCAGCAAGAACGTGATCAAGCTGTGCAGATGGCTGATGAGCGTGATGCTGCTTTCCAAGATCTTCGCGCCGAAGCCCAGGAGGAACTGGATAATCTTGGGGAAGAGCTTGATCAGAAGATTGTTGAGTGTCAACGGCTAAACGAAGACCTCCGAAATCAAGATGAGAACCTCAAGGCCTTGCAGGCAGAGATGCGTTCTGCCAGCGAGGGTATCATTCGACTTGAGGAGGATGCCCAAAGCAACCTCGAGCGCTATAAGGCTGTTCAGCAAGAATTGGAAGAAAACAATGGCGAGCTGGAGTCTCTCGAGAAGGGTCTATTCGAGGCTAATACCAAGGTGCAACGTTTGACTGTGCAGATTGAGTCTAGTCAGAATGAGATTGCCTTTCTTCGGGAGGAGCAAGAGGGAGATAAAATCCGCATCGGTGACCTGGAGTCTGAGTTGAAAACCTACCACATCAGCTTGCACAGTGAGAAGGAAAAGACAAGGGAGCTCGAGCAACGCCTTGCGGATGAAAGACACCAAAGAGAGGTGGTTGGCAGCAAAGAGAAACAAGAGGTTCAGCGCATCATGAATGAATTAAATCGTGAAGCTTCAGCAGCCAAGGAAGAGGCACGACGCTTGAAGAAGAGTCTCTCGACACAGGAAATCGAAGCTAACACATGGCGAGAAAGATTGACGGACCTTGAGAACAATCTTCGTGAAACCCTCGGAGACCTCAGTGGTAGCCGAACAAGTCTAATTTCGAACATCATGAAACTTCAGAAGGAGCTTGAGTCAACCGCACTTGAATTGGAGAGTGTTCGTCAACAACTCGACGAAAAGGAAACAGTGCTTCGCAACCGGGATGCTCTCTTGGAAAGCCATGGACTTGAATCTCGCAAACTTTCTGAGCTACTGGAGCGCGAGCGATCAGCTCGTAGGGCTGACAAACAATCCTTTGAACAATCTCTCAAGTCCCACCAGCAAGCATCTCGAACTATCACCCAAAGCAACTCTCGCATCACAGACTTGGAAAATGCTCGTAATCAGGACCGCAAAAGATTTACATCACTCGAACAACAGTTCCGAGACCAGCTCAGCGAGCGCAATGCGATGTTCCTCACTGTCTGGAAACGGCTTTCAGCACTCTGCGGTCCGGATTGGGCTCATTCGAATAGTCTGATCAATGGCAACTTGCCGAGTCAAGAGGTTATCGGAAATATTCTTTTCTGGCCCGGATTCAATCGTAATTTGATGCTTGCTATCAAAACAGTCGAGGGAGTGATTTCAGGGTTCAAGGGCCGCGTCAGGAGCATTGAACATGATTTGACAAAACAATATCAAAATCTTGAGAGCAACTTTGCCCAGAGAGTCCGCAGACTCGAGCGAGTCGAAGAAGCCGTGAAGAACCTCCGAAATGGACGTGGTCTTTCTGGCTCATCTCCTGAGGTGGCAAAACTGCGAGGCGAGAACCGCCTTTTGAAAGCAGAAATCAACTTGCTCCAAACCAAATCGCGAGGCCATACATCTACCTCTGCAGCCACGGCCGCCGTACTGGCTTCTGGCTCACGGTCTCCGTCTCTGAGTTCTGCTGCCGATGCCGAGCGTTCCTTAGCGCGCCAGAACTCTACATCAGACAACAGCGAGAGACCACGTTCTGAGAGAAGCATTGCACGACACTCCTCCGGCCTCCCACAACCCTCACACTCCTCATCCAGCAGCACATTGACCAACAATGTAGGTGCAATGACTCACCGCACACGCGGTGGCACTGGCACAGCCAGTTGGGAAGGAGGAGATGAAAAATGGATCCATCGTCTCCATGAATTGGAAAAGCGACTCAAAGCCGAACGAGAAGGCCGTCTTCTTGACCGAAGTGGGGCAAGAAAACGATTAGAAGAACGTGATGCGGAGAATCAAAAGCTTCGGGATCAACTACTTCGAGAACAGCGTTCTCGACTTGGTCCTCAAAAAAGCATCACGGAGAATGGACGCAACCGCGTACCAACATCTGACGAAGCCCCTAGCTCTAGTGAAGGGGAGGGCTTTACGGTAGATATTGAAGTGTGAGGTGTTGGTGAACCTGGGTGATACAGTAATGCCAGTGCTTTTGTGTACTATATACCCTCTTCCGGCCGTGGTGTTTCTCTTTTGGCTGTGTCTGCTTTTTTCTGTTGTATCCTATTTGCATTCTGTATTTGCGTGGACTGGTGTTTATGATGATCATGAAGGTTTCATACTATGTAGCATTACGCTACAGGATCATTAATTATACATACTGTTTGCATCCGTCTAAGATCTTGTAAACAGTACGAACAGCATAACAGTATGATGAAGCATTGCATATAATATTCCGTAAAGAGCCTTCGCCTTCCGATCTATTGCCTACAGATTATAGGGCTTTTCTTTTGCTTGACTGAGCCTGTTCAGTTGTTCGCAACCTCACCAAAATCATCTCACTTTCTGTGCCACAAATTGGTAGCATGCCCTGGTACAAAGCCAGGTATCCCATCCCGAAAGAGGTGAGTCTCTCACAGGCCATCGCGAGAAGAAGTTACATATGTCGGCTCACTAAATGCTTACAGGGGATTGTTTGGCTTATGAGATGGAAAGCCACTGCCTCCCAAAACGCACAAGGGATAGCAGCAAGTTAGGCACTATGATATAATGAATCTCAATATCAACTTAGGGCTTATTGCCAACTCTACCACATCAGCATATTGTTAAGACACTATCATTTTCAGCCCGGTGCTTAATTCCAACGTTTGAAAAGACCAAGGCCTATCCATAGCTATTTTCTCCAGCTTGTTCTGTATCTCTGTGCACATTTATTTATTTCATGGAATACACGTTAATCGTCTTCTTATGATACACATACCGCCACCTACCGCAGCGAAACCTTCAACGAGAAATCCACAATACCAGTTCCCTGATGAATCGAACTGGTCGACAGGATATCGACATCCGGGCAAGTATATGCAGCAGCATTACTCTCAGTCAATCCACCACTAACCTCAATCAAAAAGGCCTTCTTCCCAGCCCAATCCTGCTTAAGCTGTCTCGCCGCCTCACGCACACCATCCGGCGTAAAGTTATCCAACATAATAACATCAGCTCCAGCCCCAATAGCAGCATTTGCCTCTTCAACACTCCGACATTCAACCTCAACCTTAGTCGCAAATCCACCAGCACTCTTCGCAGCCTGTACAGCTCTCGGAATAGCCGCAGCAATAGACTCAATCGAAGAAGGATCCTTAGCACCCCCATCCGCCGCAGCACTATTATTCGCACAGGCCCAGACATGGTTATCCTTCAACATAGTCATATGACTCAAATCATGACGATGCGGATCCGCCCCTCCAACAAGAATTCCATATTTCTCAACAACCCGGAAACCAGGCGTCGTCTTCCGAGTTCCAGCAAGTGTACCCTGCCACCCCTGTGCACGCAGCGCAGCAAGCATGGAAGAACTCTTCGTTGCGATACCGGAGCAGCGGGCGAGAATGTTCAATGCCACGCGTTCGCCGAGGAGGATTTTGCGAATTGGGCCGCGGACGGTGGCGCAGTGGTGGTGTGGTGTTAGAGATAGGGCTTCGCCTTCTTTGATATGCCATTCGATTCTGGTTATGTCAGTGCTGTACCTGTACCCCGTCATGCAGGCCATGCATCATATCGATCGATCCCCCGATACATAGAATAGACTTTACATACTCGCATCCTAGCTGAGAGAAAACTTCATCAAAGAATGGGATACCGGCGATAATTCCCTGTATAATCGCATTAACACCGGACATCGATCTATACCCCGAAGGGTGAAGGTAAGATTAACTCTTCCTTGGCACTCACCTTACTCTTCCCCAATAACCGGGCCTCACCCTCCGACTCGCCAACGACGAAACCTCCATAGTCTAGACTCGGACAATCCTCCTCAAGCCAGGCTGCGATCTGGCGCTTGTAATTCCCTGGCAGTAGATGCCGGATATCTCCATATGTGGCTGCCATTGCGTGGATGATGCGTGGAGGCGGGGGAGATCTGCGATGTTCTGCACTTTTGAATGTCCCCGCGCGGGGAGTCGGGCGGGATCGGAGGAAAGTCACGTGTTAACTCTTGTATAGCCGGAGGAATATACACTGGTATGGCATCAAATGTTCAAATCGTATTATTTCCAAATATTGCTGGTCTTTTTGGGCTATTGTTTTGATGTCGGCGTTGGTTAGATTAAGAGAGCAATGTATGTACTACTATGCTCCGATCCCGCAGAGCCGCAGGCAAGTAATCTATATCACAATAACTTTTTGTATAGGTTACATCGCAGATCATGGGCGTATTACTTTCGGAAAGACAATTCAGTTTGAAATTGAGCCGGAGTAAGTTGATGAGTGCCTTGATGGTATATGCGATCCGGATTGTGTTAGCAAAACCCTTGTTCTGATCGTATTCGTGGGCGTATTGGTAGTGGAGATACGACAGTAAGACGGGACAACTAATTACCGACGTTTGTGGGCGTATTCATGATTTGATGTCTAAGATTTGACTATTTCCAAATTATTCATTTTAACTCAAGAAAGGGAATAGTATAGCACCTCGCCAAGTCGGCGTATCTTGCGTATACAAACTGTTTCGTAAACAGTGCCATCACATTAGTTTGAAGCTACCCCTTCTTTCTGCCGTTCTTTCTAACGTTCTCTTTGCAGTATCAAAATCTAGTGAATATTAGTCCAGTTAGAAGGCGGTAGATCCAATCGGTCAGCATATGAATCCAAACTTATGATATACCCCTGTGCGATAGACTGTGCTGACGTCCGAGGCATTCTGGGCGATGTAGATCATCACCTACTTACTCCTAGGTAGGTGAATAGCTTCCTCTTTCTTTACGCATACATGCGCGATGATTATCATATCCTCCATACGTTATTACTTTTGGACGCCTGATCTGTGGACAAGTATAAAGATCATGTACACCCAAGCCAGATAATTCTTTCTTCACCAACACAGTTCATTGTCAATTCAAACGAGTCAATTACTCTCTCAACCCAATTCGCAAGTCCAGCATACCGGCTTCGGCATTCCACTACCATCAAAGATGCAATACTTCACTCTTCTTGCCGCTGCCACCCTTATCCAAGGTGCCCTTTCAGGCGGAATTTCCGTCTTCGATGGGCCCAACTGCACTGGCAAGCGAACCGACGTGCACTTTGACGCCGACAAGACGGTCCCTAATATAGCGGCCTTCCAATCCTATAGAGAAAATGGATACGGACAGCGCGAACAGCGAATCCAGTTCTTTACCCAGACTGGGGCCCCGGGACAATGTGGAGGAGAGTTTCTCTACGATACTTGGGCCTACGATGGCGATTACTTCCATTCTCACCAGTGCTACAATATCATTGATCACCCCAACACCAAATGGCACTACGCTCGCTGCATCAAGTCAGTCCATGCGTAAGAGTTTACCTCCGGCCAGTGGCGAGATCGAAAGGCTCCTGCTCCTGCATTGGTAGGTCCTGAAATAAACGTGTCGATATAGGCTGCTAACTCGATGTAGGACATTTCTTCACGATGCTGTTAGCAATTAGGGATAATACAGTTTGTGCTAGATTGTACTATTTGATTATATGGTGAATGTATAGAGACTCTCAGCAATTCAACATTGCAGATATCATAGCATGAGATCAATTGACTTGGCATTCTTTATTCTATGCAAATCTTTCTATTTACTCCATAGACTCAATATATAAGGGGGTTTTGGGTAGTTCTATAAGCTCATACCTAAAATTCCAAGCCGAAATGGTGATCAATAATACTTTATCAAGGTAAATTCCATATCATCTCAAGTATATGTTGATGCCAAGCATTGTGGGCCTTATAGATCGGAGACAGAAAATGCGGAGAAAACTCGCGGTCACCGCCCAGCAACAGCAACTCCGCTTTTGAAGAACCTCAAGACGAATCTTCAACTGCTGTGATGCCCTTCAAACCTCCCTCCAGTCTGGGCAGAATTCTCGTACCGCGATTCTCATCAACCATGGCCTCCAAACAACCAGCCCGGGATTTCCTGGACTTTGTCAATGCATCTCCCACTCGTAAGTGTTACCCCTCGTATCAACTTGGAGAAATAAGGCTGACCCAATTTAGCCTTCCACGCTGTGAAATCCGCCAAGGACCTTCTGGCCCAGGCTGGATTCCAGGAAATCAAGGTACTTACTCCACCGTTCTTTCATGGATTTTCCCCGCAATCTTAAAGTCTGAGCTGATCCTCACGGTCCCCACAGGAGAAAGACTCGTGGGCCAAGACATGCCAGCCCGGGGGTAAGTACTATCTTACTCGCAACACCACCACCCTAGTCGCATTTGCGATTGGTAAACAATGGAAGGTCAGTATCGCTCCAAATATACTAGGGATCTAACCCCGACTGACCTGCAATAGCCTGGTAACTCCATTTCCATGATTGGTGCCCACACCGACTCGCCCGTCCTGCGGGTCAAGCCCGTCAGCAACAAACGCGGCGAAGGCTTCGTCCAAGTTGGCGTGGAGTGCTATGGTGGTGGTATCTGGCACACCTGTATGTTCAATTCTCAGATATAGCCTTTTTGGACTTCCATTGACCGCATTGTTCCAGGGTTTGACCGTGATCTCGGTGTGGCTGGCCGAGTCATGACTCGTGCTAGTGATGGTTCTATCGTCCAGAAGCTGGTGAAGGTTGACCGCCCTAGTATGTACTTCACTCACCGACTCATTGGTATCAACTAATATCAGTCCAGTTCTGCGAATCCCGACTCTGGCCATCCATTTGGACCGCCAAGAAACCTTCTCCTTTAACAAGGAGACCCAACTATTCCCCATCGCAGGTCTTGTCGCCGCTGAGCTGAACAGAACTCCTGACTCTACACCAAATGGCAAGTCCAATGACCACCAGGACCAGGATGATTACACACCATTGAAGTCCGTGACTGAGCGTCACCACCCCTACTTTGTTGATTTAATTGCGGAGGAGGCCGGTGTCAAGCCTGAGGATATCTTGGACTTCGAGATGATTCTCTTCGATACCCAGAAATCCTGCCTTGGTGGTCTGCTCGAGGAGTTCATCTTCTCTCCCCGTCTGGATAACCTCAACAGCTCGTACTGTGCCACCGTCAGTCTGATCGACTCTGTTGCAGACTCATCTGCTCTGGATAACGAATCTGCTATTCGCTTGATCGCTCTCTTTGACCACGAAGAGATCGGAAGCCGTACTGCACAGGGTGCAGACTCGAACGCTCTCCCCGCCATCATTCGCCGCTTGTCTGTGCTTCCATCTTCCTCTTCCTCAGACGCAGATCTCGCAACTGCCTACGAGCAAACTCTTTCAACCTCATTCCTTGTCTCTGCTGACATGGCTCACTCTGTTAACCCCAATTACGCCGGGAAATACGAGTCCGATCACAAGCCTGAAATGAACAAGGGCCCTGTCATTAAGATCAACGCCAATGCCCGTTACGCCACCAACTCTCCTGGTATCGTGCTTCTGCAGGAAATCGCCCGCAAGCATGCCGAGAAGATCGGCGAGCACATCCCTCTGCAGCTGTTTGTTGTCCGCAACGACTCTAGCTGCGGTAGTACCATCGGCCCTATGCTCTCTGCTGCCCTGGGTGCTCGCACTTTGGACCTTGGCAACCCGCAACTGAGCATGCACAGTATCCGTGAGACTGGTGGTACCTACGATGTCGCCCATGCAATCCGGTTGTTTACTGGATTCTTTGAGCACTACTCCGAACTTTCCAAGAACATTCTTGTTGATTAAATGATGTACCAGAGAGATGAAACTATATATCAGTGAAAATAGATTGCATAGCATCGTGTATCTCATTCAACCAGTCTATTCTTATTGAAAACCCCCTAAAGGCCCCTCACTTAAAGTTTAGTTCTCATGCAGTAGCTAACAGTCCAAGTGCAACATCTCTATACATTTCTTTCTTATACAGAGCTCTTGGAGCGCCAGGAAAGTGGAATACGGTCAGACAACGGTTCTGGCTTCCCTCCCTTCTCCGGCTTCGCATGATAGAAGAACAGAGAGGGACTGAAAACCACAAACGCCGCGACTGCCACCGCCATGGGTACCATATCCAAAGCCACAAGATACCATTCAGTGCGCATCAGATGTCCTTTCCATCCACCCGACAACTCAGCAATACGATAAGCATTGCGAATAAACACCATTAGTGTCGAAACCCACATGGCTATCATAGCCGGCCACCCCGCCACAGATGACACCCAGATACCCTTCAAGCGCACCCTGAAAATTGCTCCTACTATCAATATCACAAATATGAAAGTATTGCTGAACTGGAAGATAATTCCGGATCGCATAACGCTAGATCCATGGTTGAGCTGGTCGTAGTTTTGTGCACCTGAGACAAAGACTCCCCCTACAGTTTGAATAGCCAATGAAATGATATCCAGGATAATGAACCAGATCCAAAACAATTTAGACGGGATATAGAAGAGTCGGTTCCCTGCATTTTTGACACTGTTTCTTATCAGCAACCGTATTTCCTATTTTCTCTGGTTTTTCAATCATTCCACGACTCACATTTTACAAAAAAGGACATAGTCTGCCGCTGATATAAAGACCGGACTGATGATGAGACTGCAGATTTGGATCATAAATGGCATCCAATTTTCTGGCTATAGACTAGAGTTAAAAAAATTCCATACAAAAGATGAGAGAGTAAGTGTGGCATACCTCAGAATGAGCCCATAATCTTCCTCCCCAACCAATAGCCTCACCTGCCGCAGCAAGAGCAACAGTAAACATCCAGTAGTGTTTATGTCTTCCGAATATAATCTGAGTGATGCATATAAATACCACGGTGCCAAAGTAAGCGATTCCAAATATGGCTGCTGATTTGCTGGGTAGATAACCATAGAGATCGGTTGATTGAGCCATGATGGGAATACAGATAAAGATGACAGCTTGATACTTTCGTGATCGAGAATTAACTACTGGGAAAATGTAGGCTTTAATATAACACTCTACTCTACGGAGATTTTTTTTTCATTAGATCAGGCAACTAGATTCGAAATCTTCGTCTTTTCTTTTATTATTTGTTGAGCCACAAGTGTTTAAAAGATCTTCCGTGAAATGTCCGTTTTGCACCCTTGGCGATTCTGTGTATAGATCACGCCACAGCCAATCAACAACGTAATATAAAACCCACCGCGGTATATACCTGATTTATCAGGCATAAATCTCATCTTTCTCACGGAAATTAACTAAATCTACCGCAAAGTCACCGCAGAATCCCCGTGTCTCTAAACACAATATCTACTTTGTTCTCCTTGTAACAGCATTTCACGGAGACTATTGCGGATATTCAAATTATGCAGCTCAAACGAGGATTACCGCGAGCATCCTGTGATTTTTGCCACCGACGAAAAATCAAATGTGATCGGTCTTTGCGAGCAAAAGAGGGATTAACTTCATGTTCACAGTGTGCCCTCCGTCGAGGTCCTTGTCAATTGAACGATGCAACTGAAGCACGGCATCGGAGACATAGTCGAGGGACAGTTCGCGGAGGTGAGACGGACATACTTTCAAGAGACGGAGAATTACAGACGTCTCGAAATGACATATCAAGTGGTGATAACCAAGCAACAACTACGCCTATTGCTTCAGCATCTCCCCTTGAACCACTTTTGGCACAAGTATATGATCAGCCAGCATTAATAGAGCATTCGCACAATATGTTTGCTGGAGATTTCCTTGGTCTGAATAGTGACAATATCCTCTTTCTCGATCACATCTTTATGGACGACGACAATGGGTCAACAGAGTGGCTCGGCCACGAGAGTGCACCACTTCAACGAGCCTCTGTTCATATTGACAGCCAGCCTGTCACGGGTGCACAACAAGCACAGTATCCAGCAGAAACATCGGCTGAAAATATTGGCCAAGACAACGCAATAAATTCATCAAATACCACTTTGACTGCTGCACTACATTGTTACTTCAAATTTGCAGCACCATGGCTACCAATTTTACTAGAAGACGCCTTCTGGGAAGACTATCGCAACGGAAAATGCAGTCATGCTCTTACATCCGCCATGGCCTGTCGTGGTATACCCTTCACAGAAATTCCAGATAAATGGAATCTCCAACAACAATATGCGTCCGATTTCCGAGAAGCATTCTTAGAAAGTCGAAATATCGCCTCTGAAGAAGGAACAATCAGACTCGATGACCTCGAAGCATTAGCTCTTATGGTTAATTTCGAGTACGAAGATTCAAATACTCCACCACTCTATGCGAATCTTGGCAGACTTTTCTTAAAGCATGAATCGCTCGTTTTGATGACGTTACAACTTCGTGTTCAAGATCGTGTTTCCACGCGCTCAACCTCTGGCTCAGTAGTAAATTTGACCAGGGCTAGAGAGCGGCGCGTGCTTCTTTACTGGCATGTCTATGGTTTTGATGCCTTTCACTGCTTGGATCGCAAGCAGGTATCTCTTGTTCCTGACCGGGAAATTATTGAAAATGATGATTTGCCACCACACAATGCGAAAGACTTTCTCGACGCAATTTTTGGACTTACAGTTATTGCCCGAAAGATTTTGCAGAGGTTATGTAATAACTCGGCAAAGCGTCATGGTATTGACCCTAATAATGTGCACGATTTATATACACAAATATATCAATGGAGAAATATTACTTGTCCTCCACATTTGCGGAGGTATGAAGTTAGTCCCGGGGTACTGGCGACTCAAGACAATCACGATGGCTACCTGAATGAGCCACAGAAGTACATTCAACTTCACAGAGCTGTGTTATGGACATTGGAGATCAATTGTTTGATGCAGATCGAGTGTTGTGTGACCGACTTTGGCATCAGAGACAGCAATTATTTACAGAGAGAGATGACCACAGCACGCGTGAGATATGAAAGTCTGCGTGCTTTAAGTGATAACCTTGCTATATGCCGCTGGGTTGACCTACACGCCATCTGTGACGAAGATGGTAATCAGCACTCTCTGGTCGATCTCGCACCTTTAGCGTTGCGCAATGTTTGTGCTGGACTATGTTTTTGGACATGTCAAAATGGAATTAGCTCGTCACACAATCCGATCTTACCGGGTGTTTCTGATAGAAGAAATCCCGTCCACGTCCGTGGACAGAAAAAGTTAATGGACGATCAAATTGAGAACGCAAAGTTGTTACGAGATACAGCTGCAAAGGCAACATCGCACAAAGATACAGCGAGTATTCTCGAGCGCTTAGACAAACAAATTGCCTTGTTTGAAGAAGCTCTGAGCAATTCTTTAGGAGATGACTGATACGGATTGCGTGTCTGTCTCTGCCGTTATCAATATCTAGATCTAGAAAGAGCAATACTTGGATTAATGTTTGATATGATTAATATAATCTTATCCAACTATGTAGTCGACTCAAAATCACAAATAATAATATGATCAATCATTAATTATCAAAGAGATATAGTTCTGTTTTTTTTTTTTTCTTTCTCTACAAATTACCCCAGAATACATAGACTGCACGTGCTCGGACCGAGATAGTTCCGAGTGGCTCCAACTCCACAGCTTATCGCTGACTATCATCCCCGACCTTCACGAACGAACGTGGACTTGGAAAAGCTGCCTGGACCATTGTCAAGTGTCCATGCCCCCATGATTCTCTATGACCGACGTCGATGCCTTTCGAGATGCGGAGTACATCGCTGACGTCTCTGGTGTTTCGCTCGATGGTACAGATTCGACGGAGCCGGGGCCTCTACCGGCCAGTGGCCAGAAGAGCCGCGTGAAGAAGCTCCAATCCGCAGCCAAGGTCGCCTTCATCGATCGACTACTTCGAGATCTCGATATTCTAATATATTGTCAATTATCTGCCTTATACTACATGGAGTGAGTGATTCCCTCAACCTACAGCTATATTTTCCAACCCCCTCTTTGACTCCGCACTGGGTACATCTTACGATCTGGTGTAGCTCTTAGAGATGATATCCCTTTTTTTAAAAAAAAAGAAGCTTACACTCTCCGCCCAGCTGCTCTATAATACTCTTCGCGCTTCGAGCCATCGTCGAACTGATCTTCTTCACGCCGAAAGCTCCACCCTTCGATCCAACACGCAACCAACCATTCATCGGCGCAATAATCGCAAGTAACCTCTTCTGCATGTTCTTCCACGCCTTCGTCATCCGTCCTCAAGCCGGTGAAGACACACGTGGATACCTACATGGCGGTATATTCATCGATTTCATCGGTCAAACACCCGTCTCAGTCTTAAGACTAATACTCTTCGACACACTGATCCTTCTCATCGACTTGATCATGCTGGGCTTGATTATCGAACGTGTGAAGACAGTAGCAACTACCGCTGCAGCTACAACGAGTACAGAACAAGCCACTACAGCTTCAAATTCCAATACCACTCAATCCGGAGGCCAGGATCATGATGCGGAGGAGCGGGGCATGGTGCGGGGAACCGAGGAAGATGGCGAAGAGCAATCTGAAACCACGACATCATCACCGGTCGCTGAACACGATGACTATGTAAATGATGAACGAACGACACTCCTCGCGGAACCGGGTGAAAGCAGCTCCGTGCATACGCGTGACGGCCACCCACTCGATACTTTCTCCGCAGGCCAGGCTGTTATTGTGGAGATGGGATTCTTGACTACAATTCGAGATCAATGGAAGCATTCGACGACACCGCAGCGTCCATCGGGTTATGTCCCATCTCCGGAGACAGCGACTTTCTTGCGACAACGTTTTGGATTGCAGGTTGGGACTGACGGACGAATTGTACGAGTGGACCGATAGAGCATCAACCAACATAGGATTACCGCATCTGTATTTTAGCTACGACATAAAACTCATCCAGTGCCGGTAGCGCTGGCTAAGCAAGATCAAATATCCCAACTTGTAAAGGTTACACGTTGTAAAAGGAATAAGTAGATCTCATAATAATGTATGGTACAAATCGAATTTCAACCCAAATACCACAAAAATAAATCATTCCTTCTTCTCCTCACCATCCTTCTTCACCCTCCGATCAAGAATCTCATCAACAATCCCCAATTCCAAGGCCTCAGCCGCACCCATGAAATAGTCACGCTCCATAAGCTTCTCAATCTCATCCAAACTAAGTGTCTTCTTCCCAGTAAGATGACGTTGGTAAATCTGATTAAGTTGTGCGCGCACGCGCAAGATTTCCTTCGCGTGGATCGCGATATCGGTAGCTTGTCCGAAATACCCACCAGAAGGTTGATGAATCATTATCGAGCTGTGTGGGAGACAGTATCTCTTTCCAGGATGTCCACCGCAGAGAAGGAGGGAGCCCATTGATGCAGCTTGGCCCACGCAGATTGTGCTTACGGGTGAAGCGATATAAGTCATGGTATCGTAGATTGCTAGGCCTGTGGACGGGAGTTGCGTCAGTTGAGTTATATTTTGGAGTTGGCATGGCATTGGGGAGCTAACCGGCTGTTACGGAGCCGCCGGGTGAGTTAATGTATAAATGGATGGGTTTCTGGGGGTTATCGGCTTCTAGGAAGAGGAGTTGGGCGACGATGGAGGCGGACATGGATTCGTCGACTTCGCCGTTTAGACAGATGATGCGTTCCTGGATATGTTAGGTATTGTGTGTTGTTTTATCATGGTCATTGTTTCATACTTTTAGCAACCTAGAAAAGATATCATCTGAGCAAAACGGTTAGTCGGTGACGCTTAAAGATCTGGTATCTTCATGTGAGTGCGGGAACGTACATGTGTGCCAGCCTCCTCCCTACCATGGAGTTAGCCATATCTCTTTCCTACTGATTGGGGAGTTGAAGAGTCAACGTACGACTGTCTCCGTTACGAATGGAGTCGGTGTCCAGCCCCGCGGAGGTGTGCGGTTAAATGAGGGAGCGCAGTTGGAGAAGCATCGTGAGACGGGTGCGGGTCGGGGTATTCTAGTTGATGTCCGAGGGATCGACCCTGCTAGACGTTGGACAGAAGGCGTTGGGCGCATCATTATGAGTTGGGTGGTGAGTGATGGAAGTCGGAGTTGGAGTTGGAGACGGGAAGGGGAAGGAAGCTCCCCGAGGCGGTTAGCTCTGCGATAAGCTTGGCGCTAAGATAAGATGCAGCCGCAGCTCATGTGGGCCACCACTTTGCAGCATGTACTCTAGAATATGAAATGAGAACTCATTGTATATATTGGAGGGCATTCATGTTGCATAGTAATTGCCAGATCGAGCTCAAGAATTATTCGTGATATGTCGAATCTTGAACTTGGAGGGCTTTTAGATGTGATGGATTATGCTTGAAAGCGCGGAGGACATACTGCTTTAAGCGCGCACTAGGCAGAAGATGTTATGCTCGCCAATAAAGCCGAGGCATACCAATAGTTATCCGCTCGGAGTATTTTTTCTATTATTTCTCCGCGAATTAATCTCTATGATATCTTTCAATGCACAAATGAAGTCACTTCGCTAGTGGCAACCCCCGCTCACGCACCCCGGTCTCATATAACTTGACGATACCAATTCTCCCCGGTTCCCTTTTCCTTCTCATACTCACATTCCCTTGACAACGAAAATCCCAAAAATCACTGCCAAGCGAGCCAATCGCGATAAACATGTTGGCAGTTCTGAAGACCGCCAGCATTGTCAGCTTTTTGTCGCTTTTACAAGTAACAGCTGCAATCGGACAAGAAAAATCCTTCAACCTCGGAAAACGATCCATCACCTGTCTTCAGGTCGATGCTACAGCAACAGCAACCTGGACAAACAGTGCTGGTCAGAAATGCTCGTTCACTGGGGTTGTGGGTAGTAATTACGGCTCGAATAGTGCGGGCCAGGGGGAGTATGTTCTTATCTTTTATGAAGGAGTTGAATAACCTCCATACACGACTTTAGTGGAAATTATGCGGCGTAACTTGGATGAGCTAATCGGTATTCACTTGTCAGTTACTCATGTAATGGCCGCTGTGGTGCAGGCTGTTCTGGGACTGCATTGGGCAATGCGTATACGCAGGACTGTTTTACGCATGATATTTGCTCCTATTTTGAACATGCCAGTGGGGGTTCGAGGTAAGGTACCCTGCTTGAATTTGAGCTTGGAAGATCAATTGGAAACTAATGAGTTTTGACTATTTGATAGCGACCCTAACTGCGGTGCTGCTTATGATGCCGCTGTAGACGACACTTTGCTTGGTGTTGTAAACGGTTGCTCTCAAAGTAACCCGACTGAGGCGGTTCAAAAGCCTTCGACCGGCCCCAGTTGCCAATAATATCAAGAGTCGGCAGCTAAGTTGTCTTAAAAACTACTCGTATAGATTCTCTTTCAGATATGGGCAGAAGCCTTTTTGGGTTCAAAAACCGACCCAAACCCCAATCCAGTCCAGTCCAGTGAATGAAAACCGAAAATCTGTTCAGAGTCTATTCCTATGCTTTCTTGTATAGGTATACAAGAAACCCTCCTTCATGCAATTTGTCTTTCTGAGTTTTGGGGATTCTCAAAATCCATTTCATATTGTGTTTTCAGTATAGGTATTCTCTAAACAGAATATAGACCTAATTCAACTACTGGACTGTACATACGACCATAGGGTGTGGAGAACAGGGCTTCCCGTCCGCTCAGCCGTACTTAAGCCACACGCCGGCAGGTTAGTAGTATGGTGGGT